>ENA-OQEB01000087-OQEB01000087.1-human-gut-metagenome-genome-assembly--contig:-NODE-87-length-35486-cov-4.913233_pt1 | contig 35486 bp, 42 predicted proteins | sample MGYA00242787_ERZ504619 | MGnify/ENA primary metagenome ERZ504619 (study PRJEB26092, sample SAMD00036317) | human gut metagenome | host: Homo sapiens | study: EMG produced TPA metagenomics assembly of... | reverse complement strand
TGTGTTACTGGTGTGCTTGTCGGCATTCCGGCATTGCGTTTGCACGGCGATTATCTTGCGATTATCACGCTTGGTTTCGGTGAGATCATTCGTGTGATCATCCAGAATCTGAAAGTGGCCGGCGGCAAGGGACTTGCGGACGGCCAGCAGGGGCAGGCACTGATCGGCATCGACCGTCTCGCCAATCTGTATGTGGTGTTCTGTATCACCGTCGTGACCGTGGTGCTGTTGTTCATGTTCGCGCGTTCCCGTTATGGTCGTGCGGTCAAGGCGATTCGTGATGATGAGATCGCGGCTGGCGCTTCCGGCATCAACATCACCTATATGAAAGTGCTCGTTTTTGCGATTTCCGCGTTCTTCGCGGGTATTGCGGGTGGTATTTTCGCGCAATATATCGGTGCGCTCACGCCAAGCATGGCCGGTTGGCTGCAGTCGATCAATTACGTGATCATGGTGGTGTTCGGCGGTATGGGTTCGCTGACGGGTTCCATTGTCGCCGCGGTTGGTCTGACGATTTTGCCGGAATTGCTGCGTGCGTTCTCCGCATACCGCATGCTCGTGTATTCGGTGGTGCTGGTGATCATCATGGTGTTCCGTCCGCAGGGATTGTTCGGCAATTGGGAGTTCTCGCTGCCGAAATTCGTCAACAAGTGGTTCTATCCGGTACGCGTGAAGATGCACGGCAAATCGGGTGCGTCTCAATCGGCATCTAAGAAAACCAAGGAAACCGGCGAGACTACCGCATCTAGCGAAATCAACACATCCAGCGAAGACAAGGAGGTGCAGGCATGAGCGAGCCGATTCTGAAGGCCGAGCATCTCGCATCACCTTCGGAGGCCTCAAAGCCGTATCCGACTTCAACATGACCATCAATGCGGGCGAACTTGTCGGTCTGATCGGGCCGAACGGCGCAGGCAAGACCACTGTGTTCAACCTGCTGACCGGCGTTTACCAGCCACGGAAGGTGAGTTCTTCCTCGACGGCAAACGCATGAACGGCAAGAAAACGTATCAGGTCGTGCGTGCGGGAATCGCAAGAACCTTCCAAAACATTCGACTGTTCGATCAAATGACGGTCGAAGAGAACGTGCTTGTGGCGTTCAACGAATCCTTCACCTACCGGCTGGGCGGTGCGATCTTCCGCACGCCGACCTTCTGGAAGCAGGAACGCGACATGCATGCCAAAGCCATAGACCTGCTGCGTATTTTCGGACTGGAAGGATTGGCCGAAACCGAAGCCGCGAATCTGCCGTATGGAGCGCAACGTAAGCTGGAAATCGCACGAGCGTTGGCGACCGGCATGAAACTGCTGTTGCTTGACGAGCCTGCGGCAGGCATGAATCCTACGGAAACCGAGGATCTGCTGAACTGCATCAACACGATCCGCGACCGTTTCGGCATCGCCATTCTGCTGATCGAACATGATATGAGCCTGGTGATGAACGTGTGCCAGCGTATTCAAGTGCTTGATTACGGGCGTACCATCGCCTCCGGAACGCCAGAGGAAATCGCCAACAATCCGCAGGTCATCTCCGCATATCTTGGTGCGGACGATGCTGAAAACAATGCCGTCGAAACGTCTGAAACGACCGAAAGGAAAGACGCCTGATGCTGCAGATCAAGAATCTTTCCGTCTCCTACGGTGCCATCGAAGCGGTCAAAAACATCAGTCTGACGGTGAACGACGGCGAGATCGTGTCGCTGATCGGTGCGAACGGTGCTGGCAAAACCACGACATTGCATACCATCACAGGTCTTACTCCGGCGGTTTCCGGCGAGGTGCTGTTCAACGGCGTGGACCTGCTGAAAACGCCGAACAATAAGATCGTGACCCTCGGCATGGCGCATATTCCCGAAGGACGCCACGTGTTCACGCGCATGAGCGTGCAGGAAAACCTTGAAATGGGCGCGTTCAGTCTCAAAGACCGGTCTCACATGGCGGACGATCTTGCCATGGTGTTCGACATGTTCCCACGCCTGAAGGAACGCCGCAACCAGAAGGCGGGTACGCTTTCCGGCGGCGAACAGCAGATGCTGGCGATGGGCCGCGCCTGATGAGCCACCCGAACACGATTCTGATGGACGAGCCGTCGATGGGTCTGTCTCCGAAACTCGTCAAAGAGATCTTCGCCATTATTCGCAAGCTGCACGATCAGGGCATTACCGTACTGCTGGTCGAACAGAACGCGAATATGGCCCTGTCGATCGCCGATCGTGCGTATGTGCTCGAAACCGGGCGCATCACCATGGAAGGCGACGCCAAGGAGCTGATGGACAACGAGCAGGTGCGCAAGGCGTATCTGGGCGCATAAGGTCAGTTTCAACGCAGTTGAAGAATCCTGCCTTACAATGGTGGGGTCAGCAAGCCGAAAAGGGAGGTGTCATGAGCGAGATTCGCGCTATTTCAGACGAATCCCTTGCCCAGGCTGTCGAAATCGTACGTGACGGCGGATTGATTGTGATTCCTACGGACACGGTCTACGGCGTTGCGTGCGATCCGCGCAACATTGAGGCGATCCGCAAGGTGTTCGCGGCGAAGCAACGCCCGAAATACAAGTCGTTGCAAGTGCTATTGCCGTCTATTGAAAGCATGGAGAAGCTGCATTTGGATCTGCCGGTGCCGCTGAACCGCCTGTCCGCCATGTTCATGCCGGGCGCGTTCTCTCCGATCGCCGTGGCCGATGACGATTGCACGCTCGCCACGGTACGTACCGATCCCGCCACCGGCAAGGTCACGCAGGCGTGCGCATTCCGAATTCCGCGGCCGCCTTGCGTGTGCTGCGCGCTACCGGACCGTTGGCCGCCACCAGTGCCAACCGTTCCGGCGATGAAAGCGCGCAAACCGTTGACGAGGCCGTGCAGGCGCTTGACGATGCGGTTGATTTGTATTTGGACGGGGGAGCGACTCCCGGTCATGTGGCTTCCACGGTTGTGGCGGCTGACCCTCATGGGCGTGATGGCATTGCGATTCTTCGAGAGGGAGTGATTCACGAGCCGGTTATCCGAAAGGCCTTGACGTTGAATGGCGGTGCTTTGGGCGTATGAGAATCTATCTGTTCATTGCTGCGATTGCTGGCGGCGTCACCTATTTGATCACGCCGTTGATTCGCCATATCGCCATTGAGATCGGCGCCGTCGGCGAAGTGCGTGCGCGAGACGTGCATACCATTCCGACACCGCGACTGGGTGGTTTGGGCATGCTGATCGGTTTCACCGTGTCGATGCTGTTCGCATCCCGCATTCCGTTCATTCAAGGATTGTTCGCGCAATCGCAACAGGCGTGGGTGATTCTCGCCGGCGCCATTATGATCAGTCTGCTTGGCATGGCCGACGACTTGTGGGATCTTGATTGGATGCTCAAGCTTGCCGGTCAGCTGTTGATTTCCGTGTTCGTGGCATGGGGCGGTCTGCAGATCATTTCGCTTCCGCTTGGCTCGTTGGTGACGGCGTCGCCGAGCCTGTCGATGGCCATCACCGCGTTTTTGATCGTCGCGTCCATCAATGCGGTCAATTTCGTGGATGGGTTGGACGGTCTGTCGTCGGGCATTGTGGCGATCGGCGGCATCGCATTCGCCATTTATTCATACATCATCGCCCGCAACTCGCCTTCGTACGCTTCGATGGCGACATTGATCGACATTGCCATGGTCGGCATGTGCGTGGGCTTTTTGATGCACAACTGGCATCCGGCGAAGCTGTTCATGGGAGACTCCGGTTCCATGCTGCTCGGCTATTTGATCACGTGCGCGTCGATTGTGATGACGGGCCGCCTTGACCCGGCCAGTATTCATGCCAGCATTTACTTGCCGGTGTTCATGCCGATTCTGCTGCCGATTCTGGTATTGTTCCTGCCGATTCTCGACATGTGTCTTGCGATTGTGCGCCGCTTGCGCAAGGGACAGTCTCCGATGCATCCGGACCGCATGCACTTGCATCATCGCATGCTGCGCATCGGCCATTCCGTGCAGGGGGCTGTGCTGATTCTGTGGGGTTGGGCGGCACTGATCGCATTCGGCTCGATTATGACGCTGTTTTTCAAGGCCCAATACGTGCTTGTTGGATTCCTGATTGCGGCCGTGGTGCTGACCGTCGCCACCATGTATCCGTATGTGAAGCATAGGATTCCCGAGATGCTGGAGGAGGACGCTGCGGATGGCGGCGGACATGCGCCGGTGCGGTCGTCGGAGCGTCGGAAAAACTGATTAAACGCTTTGCCTTGCGGTATTAGTTAACTTTCGTAACACCCTTGTTTGCCGCTTGTTCTGCCGTGTCGCGGTAAGTCAGCCCGCGTTCATATAGTGGGTCTATGGCTACAATTCCTGATATGAATGCAGATTCCACGTACGCTCCACTTCCTCCGATTTTCGCACAGCTTGGCCTCGCCTATGACGATGTGCTGCTGCTGCCGAACGAGACGGATGTCATTCCGTCCGAAGTGGACACCACCACCCATCTGACCCGCAACATCACGATGAAGGTCCCGGCGATCTCCGCCGCAATGGACACCGTCACCGAGTCCGACATGGCCATTGCCATGGCTCGTAATGGCGGCATCGGCGTGCTGCACCGCAATCTTTCCATCGACGACCAAGCCGCTCAGGTTGACATCGTCAAGCGCTCCGAATCCGGTATGATCAACGATCCGTTGACCGTCAGCCCGGATGTGACGCTGGCTGATCTCGACAAGCTGTGCGGCCGTTTCCATATCTCCGGTCTGCCGGTCGTTGACAACGACAACAAGCTCGTCGGCATCATCACCAACCGCGACATGCGTTTCATCGCCTCCGAGGATTACGACCGGCTCAAGGTTTCCGAGGTCATGACCCGCGAGAACCTCATCACCGGCCCGTCCAACATCTCCAAGGAAGACGCCCACGACCTGCTGGCCAAGCACAAGGTCGAGAAGCTGCCGCTGGTTGACGATGAAGGCCGCCTCACCGGCTTGATCACCGTGAAGGACTTCGTGAAGACCGAGCAGTATCCGGACGCCACCAAGGACGAACAGGGTCGTCTGCGCGTTGCCGCCGGCATCGGCTTCCTGGGTGACGCCTACAACCGTGCTTCCGCTCTGATGGAAGCCGGCGTGGACGTGCTCGTGGTCGACACCGCCAACGGTGAGGCCAAGCTGGCTCTCGACATGATTCGCCGTCTGAAGTCCGATTCCGCGTTCAAGGGCGTTGACATCATCGGCGGTAACGTGGCCACCCGTCAGGGCGCTCAGGCCATGATCGACGCCGGTGTTGACGCAGTCAAGGTTGGCGTGGGCCCAGGCTCCATCTGCACCACCCGCGTGGTGGCCGGTGTCGGTGTGCCGCAGCTCACCGCAGTGTACGAGGCCGCTCAGGCCTGCCGTGCCGCTGGCGTGCCGTGCATCGCCGACGGTGGCATTCACTATTCCGGCGACATCGCCAAGGCTCTGGTTGCCGGTGCCTCCACCGTCATGCTCGGCGGCACCCTCGCAGGCTGCGAGGAAGCTCCGGGTGAGAAGGTGCTGCTGCACGGCAAGCAGTACAAGCTGTACCGTGGCATGGGCTCCCTCGGCGCCATGGCTCCGCGTGGCAAGAAGTCCTACTCCAAGGATCGCTACTTCCAGGCCGACGTCACCTCTAACGACAAGGTCGTTCCGGAAGGCGTTGAAGGCGAAGTGCCGTACCGCGGACCGCTGAACGCAGTGCTGTACCAGATGATCGGTGGCCTGCACCAGTCCATGTTCTACATCGGCGCTCACAACATCGCCGAAATGCCGGAACGTGGCCGTTTCATCCGTATCACCGACGCTGGCTTGCGCGAATCCCATCCGCATGACATCGTCATGACCGCCGAAGCTCCGAACTACTCCGGCCGCCAGTGATTGCTGAATTCCAGTAATCAAAATCGGTAAAAGCCTCTTACTTCTCGGAAAAGACCGAAAGTAAGAGGCTTTACTCATATCTGCAACGTGAATATTTATAACCGAACGTCGCCCTATCGCCAAGTAGCGGTATTGATTACGAAGCAAATCGCGAAAAACAAACGTGACTTCCCAGTGCGTGGGCCTTCCAATCTCCCTACCTCGCGGTATCTTCGAATGTTCAGCTGAAGCGTGCCAAGCGGCACGCGCACACGCAAAGGAAACGAGGCAAAATGGTTGACGCACATGACGGCGAAACGTATACGGCGAAAGGTTCGCGACTGATTTGGATCGATTGCGAAATGACCGGCTTGGATATTTTCCACGATGAACTGTGCGAGATCTCCGTGGTACCGACGGATTTTGACCTCAACGTGCTTGACGAGGGTATTGATTTCGTGATCAAGCCGTCTGATGCGGCCGTTGCCAATATGAACGACTTTGTGCGTGCCATGCACACCCGTTCCGGACTCATCAACGAATGGGAGAACGGCCTGAGCATCGAAGAGGCCGAACGGAAAGTCACCGAATACGTGGCCCGCTTCACCCCAGACGGCGTCAAGCCGCTGCTCGCAGGCAACTCCATCGGATCAGACAAAAAATTCCTCGACCGTTATATGCCGAATCTCATGGAACACCTGCACTACCGTGTAATCGACGTGAGCACGTTCAAAGAGCTTGCCCGCCGCTGGTATCCGGCCGTATACAACAACCGTCCGCCGAAGAATGGCGGACATCGCGCGCTCGCCGACATCATCGAATCCCTGGACGAACTGCGCTACTACCGTAAGGCGTTCATGCAGCGGCGCCCGGTCCTGACGCAGCCGAAGCCAAGGCGATCGCCGATCAGATCGTGGCAACCAGCATTTTGAACAACAACTGATTCCACATATCGCACAATCGTTGGAAAATCTGATATTCCAACGAAAACATGGAAAGGACTCCAGTGAGCGCAGCCGATTGGACCAGCATCGAAATCCCGCAAGACATTCGCTTGGTGGTTGCCGATATGGACGGCACCCTGCTTGATGAGCATAGCGAGATTCCGCAAGGTTTCTGGCCGATGCTTGCCCGGTTGCGCTCACGAAGCGTTGAATTCGTGCCGGCATCCGGACGCCAGTACGCTACCTTGCGTGCCATGTTCGCCGATAAGGCGGCGCAGGTGCTTGACGGCGGCGAACTTTCGTATATCGCGGAAAACGGCAATGTCGTGGCCATTGACGGTAATATCGCCGAAGTGCACGGCGTCGATACCGATGTGACCCGCTGGACCATCGACACGGTGAACGCTTCTGCCGCGGCTGGCGAATCCAATATGGGATTGGTGCTTTGTGGTCTGCGCACGGCATACGTGCAGCGCACGGACAAGCCGTTCCTTGACGAAGTCGGCAAATATTATGCGGCACTGGAGATTGTGGACGATCTGCATAGCGTGCTTGAAGATGTGATCGCATCAAACGGCGAAAGCGACACCATGCTCAAACTGGCGATTCTCGATTTCGACGATGCCGAAGCGATGGCCGCGGAAAAGCTGACGCCACTGAAGAACGATTATCAGGTGGTGGTTTCCGGCAAACTGTGGGTCGACATCATGAATGCTACAACCAATAAGAAACAGGGCGTCGAAGCGTTGCAGCGCGTGCTTGGCGTCACTGCGGCTCAAACGGCGGTATTTGGCGATTATCTCAATGATTTGCAGATGCTCTCGGCAGGGCAGTGGTCGTTCGCCATGGGCAATGCGCACCCCGCGTTGAAACAAGCCGCGCATTTTGTGGCTCCATCCAATGCCGATCACGGGGTTCTTCAGGTTGTCGACAAGCTGATTGCGTAAGGAAGCCGTTTCTTCGAAATTGATGGTCGATTGAACAGGAAAGGCGGTGCGGCATGCGGCAGGCTGAGGCATTGGCGATTCTGCAAAGTGGCGCGAGCGTCTTCCTGACGGGTGCGCCGGGTGCTGGCAAGACCTACGTGCTCAATGAGTTCGTGCGTCAGGCCCGTGCCGAAGGTGCGGCGGTGTCGGTGACGGCGTCCACCGGTATCGCGGCCACGCATATCAACGGGCAGACATTCATTCATGGAGCGGTGTCGGACTTGCCAACGCGCTCACCGACAATCTGATCAAAACCATACGTACCCGACGCAAACGTAAGCTGCAGGCGCTGACATTCTCATCATCGACGAGGTTCCATGTTGCATGCGTGGCTGTTCGACATGGTCGATCAGGTGTGCCGCATCATTCGACGTGACCAACGCCCGTTCGGAGGGCTTCAAGTGGTGCTGTCCGGCGATTTCTTCCAGCTTCCGCCAGTGAGTGTGGGTGGGCGCAACCACGATTTGGTCACACCAAGCCCGGAATTCGTGGCTTCCCGCGAACGATATGCGAAAGCGGGACTCAATCCAGATGGTTTCGTCACCGAATCATTGGTATGGCGGGAATTGAATCCCGCAATCTGTTACCTGACCGAACAGCATCGTCAGGATGACGGCAGTCTGCTCACCGTATTGACCGATATTCGCAACGGTTGCGTGAACGACGACGATCGCAATGTGCTCCTCACCAGACTGGGCACGATCCCCGAACCTGGTCAACAGGCCGTCAATCTGTTTCCCGTCAACAAGCAGGCGGACACGCTCAACGACATGCGCCTGTTCGAAATCAACGAGGAGCCGCACGAATATTTCGCCGAAGCCGCAGGACCAGTCAATCTGGTGGAACGTTTGAAGAAGAACATGCTTGCCCCCGAACGTTTGCAGCTCAAAACCGGGGCTGCGGTGATGGCCGTACGCAACGACACCGACCACCAATTCGTGAACGGATCATTGGGTACCGTGCGCGGATTTGCCGCCGAAAACAAGGGCGGATGGCCGATCGTTGAATTTGAAAACGGCAATATCGTTACCATGAAGCCGAATTGCTGGGAAATGATGGACGGCGACACAGTGCTCGCCAGCGTCAACCAAGTGCCGTTGCGCTGCGCGTGGGCGATCACTATCCACAAATCGCAAGGTATGACGCTCGAGCGTGCGGTGATGGATTTGCGGCGCACTTTCGCGCCTGGCATGGGGTATGTGGCGCTGTCTCGTGTGGAAGGCCTGCAAGGCCTGTATTTGAACGGTGTGAACGAACGCATGTTCTTGGTTTCGCCCGATGCGGTGCGATTGGATGGTGAGTTGCGTCTCGCCTCGGCGCAGGCATCCGATATGTTGGCTCATGATGCATCGCCGCGTTCCGGCAGAACATTGCCGTTCCCGACGGTGACGAGTTCGCGCAGGACGCGCTGTTCTAGTATGCGATTGCCTTGTTTGACATGTATGATGATTTTTGGGATTCGACGGATATGACTGTTGTGTTCCGTCCGTGCGTTGCCATACGTCGGTGAACGGGTGGTTGGATTGGGCTTACGTCCCCTTGCCTGAGTAGTTTTGGGCATATGACTAAAGCACTTCGTATGTCCACCATGTTCCTGCGCACTCTGCGTGAGGATCCCGCCGATGCCGATGTCGTATCGGATAAGCTTCTGCAGCGCGCCTGCTACCTGCGCAAGGCCGCTCCGGTATTTGGACCTGGCTGCCGCTGGGCCTGAATGTTCTGAACAAGATCGAAAACATCATCCGTGAGGAAATGGCCTCGATCGACGCCCAGGAAGTTCACTTCTCCGGTCTGCTGCCGCGTGAACCGTATGAGGCCACCCATCGTTGGGAAGAGTATGGCGACAACATCTTCCGTTTGAAGGATCGCCATGAGGCCGACTACCTGCTGGCGCCGACCCATGAGGAAATGTTCACCCTGCTGGTCAAGGACCTGTACTCCTCCTACAAGGATCTGCCGGTTACCCTCTACCAGATTCAGACCAAGTATCGTGACGAATTCCGTCCGCGTGCAGGCTGATTCGTGGCCGTGAATTCATCATGAAGGATGCCTACTCCTTCACGCTTGACAAGGAAGGCCTTGTCAAGGCGTATATGGACGAGCGTGGCGCCTACGAGCGTATTTTCAACCGTCTCGATTTGAAGTATGTGCCGGTGCACGCCATGGCAGGTCCGATGGGCGGTTTCGAATCCGAAGAGTTCCTTGCCCCGATGGAAATCGGTGAAGATACCTTCGCACAGTCGCCGAGCGGCAAGGCTTGGAATGTTGAGGCGCTGACCACTCCGGAACCGGAAGCCATCGACTTCAGCAACACTCCGGCCGCTGAAAAGCGTCCGACGCCGAATGCTGAAACCATCGATCAGATGGTTGAATTTGCCAACGCCAACCATCCGCGTTCCGATGGCCGCGCGTGGGAGCCTCCGACATTCTGAAGAACGTGGTGATCGCCGTGATGCATCCGCAGGATGACGAGCATGACGAGCCGTGGCGCGAACTGGTGGTTGTCGGCGTGCCTGGCGATCGTACCGTTGACATGAAGCGTCTTGAAGCGCAGTTCACTCCGGCTGAAATCGAAGAGGCCACCGACGAGGATCTGAAGAAGCATCCGGAACTCGTCAAGGGCTATATTGGCCCGATGGCGTTTGGCCCGCAGGCTCGCGGCGGTGAAAAGCTGAAAACGCCAACGAAACCGGCGAAGCGTTGCGTTACCTCATTGACGCGCATATCGCCCGCGGTTCCGCATGGTTCACCGGTGCCGATGAAGCCGGAGTCGACTACTACGATCTCGTGTACGGTCGTGACTTCGAAGCCGACGGCGTGGTGGAAGCCGTGCAGGTTCGCCACGGAGACATGAGCCCGGACGGTTCCGGCCCGCTGAGCTTCGAACGCGGTGTGGAAATCGGCCAGGTGTTCCAGCTCGGTTTGAAGTATTCCAACGCGCTCGGCCTGAAGGTGCTCGACCAGAACGGCAAGACCGTGCCGGTGTGGATGGGCTCCTACGGCATTGGCGTGTCTCGTGTGATGCTTGTATCGCTGAAACCCACCATGACGAGAAGGGCTTGGCATGGCCGGCCATCATCGCTCCCGCCCAGGTGCATGTGGTAGCCACCGGCAAGGATGCGGCTGCATTCGAAGCCGCCGAGCAACTGATCGCCGATCTGGAAGCCAAGGGCATCGAAGTGATCTTCGATGACCGTAAGAAGGTTTCCCCGGGCGTCAAGTTCAAGGATGCCGAGCTTATCGGCGTGCCGCTGATCGCCGTCGCAGGCCGCGACACTGTCAACAATGGCACCATTGAAGTGCGTGACCGCAATGGCGAGAACGCCGAAGCCGTGCCTGTCGCCGACGCCGCCCAGATGATCGCCGATCGTGTCGCCGCGCTGCTGAAGTAAGAATCGTAAACCATTTCGATTATTCCAAGGATTACACGGAAGATTATGGATGCACCATAGTCTTCGTTTTTTTTAAAAAGTGATCGAAGAATTGCAGAAAATATTCATTGGGAAATCAGACGAAATCCTACACACCTATCGACGGTGCATTGCTGTGGATAAGTGAAAAGATATCCACCTACTATCCACGACTCGCCCGAAATGACGTCCTCTATCCACATTCGTCAGTCGAGCTTGTGCAAGCAAAGCCGATTCGGCGATAGTATGGTACCGCGGAAACGCAAGGAAGCGGAAAGGCGTGCAGAACCCCTCTCTCGCAACCCATTTCTCCGACTGCGCGTTGCTTTCGCACCTTCATCGGTGCTTTCCGCGGCCCCTTTATTACCAATGCGACAGAAAGGGCCGATCATGGCACAACAGCAAGCTCTCATCACCATCACCGGATATGTGGGCGCCAATCCCACGCAATTCAACAAGGATGGCATGCCCCATGCCAGTTCGTTCAGAATGGCGAGCACCAGACGGTATTTCGACAATCGCACACAGCAATGGAAGGATCTTCCCACCACATGGATCACGGTGAAAGCGTACCGGAACTATCCGAGAACATCTGCCAATCTCTGAAGAAAGGCGAGCCGGTTATCGTGATGGGCGCGCTCGCCACGGAAACGTGGGCCGATCAGAACGGCAAACCGCAGTCACGCATAGTGCTGGAAGCCAGCGCCGCAGGGCACGACCTTAACCGGGGAGTCACCACGTTGCGTAAGTTCGTCAAGCCGAACGACCAGCACCAGCCGGAAGCGAAAGGAACGGAACCGCGTGTGGGAGCCGATCCGTTCGTCAGGCAGGGCAGTGTGGCGCCGGTCGAAATCGTGGTTCCCGAAGATGACGAAGCCGCCGAATTCTCGGGAGATACCGGGGAATTCGACGGCGACATATATTAGGCGGCACCGATGCCTTGCATGCTTGGCTCCGATTGCCAGCCGATGATGTGGTTTGTTACCAGATGCGCACGCGCTGATCGGGATCGAGCCACATGCCGTCCTCCGGCTTCACGTCGAACGCCTTGTAGAACAGATCCACGTTGCGTGCGATGCCGTTCGTGCGGCATTCGGCGGGGGAGTGCGGGTCGATCTGCAGATACTGCTCCGCCAGCTCGTCACGATTCTTGGTGCGCCAGATGGACGCGTAGCTGAGGAAGAAACGCTGCACACCGGTGAAACCATCGATTTCCGGCGCTTCAGACAGCGAAGCTTCAATGGACTCCATGGAACCGTTCTTCTCACGGCCTGCCGCCTCGTCAAGAGCGAACGCATATGCTTTGAGCGCAATGTTCACGCCACTCAGGTCGCCGATGTTCTCGCCGATGGTCAAAGCGCCGTTCACATGTGGAGCCTGAGCTGGATCGTCGGCGTATTTTTCGGCAAGCTGCGTTGGCACGAACGCGTTGTACTGGTCGATGAGTTTCTGCGTGAGCTGCTCGAAATTGGCCTTGTCTTCTTCGGTCCACCAGTCGTTGAGCTTGCCGTCGCCGTCGTACTGGGCACCCTGATCGTCGAAGCCGTGGCCGATCTCATGGCCGATCACCGCTCCGATACCGCCATAGTTCGCGGCGTCTTCGGCGTTCGGATCGAAGAACGGCGGCTGCAGAATGGCGGCCGGGAACACGATCACGTTCATGGTCGGCTCATAATAGGCGTTCACCGTCTGCGGATTCATCAGCCATTCGTCCTTGTCGACGCTCTTGCCGACTTTGGCCAGCTGATAGCCGGTCTCATACAAGTTGGCGGCACGCATGTTCTCGGCAAAACCGGCATTCTCATGTACGTCAAGCGCGGAATAGTCACGCCAATGGTTCGTATAGCCGATCTTCGGCACGAACTTGGAGAGCTTCTCCAACGCCTTCTGCTTGGTTTCTTCGCCAAGCCAGGCGGAGTTGGAAATGGACACGCGGTAGGCATCGATCAGATTGCCGACCAGCTGTTCCATACGCTGCTTCGACGACTCGGGGAAGTGCCTCTTCACATATTCGCGGCCCACATCCTCGCCGCAGATGCCGTTGACCAGCGAAACGCCGCGCTTCCAACGCACACGCTGTTGCTTCTGACCAGACAACGTCTTGCCATAGAACTCGAAATTCGTCTCATCGAATTCGTGCGGCAACTCCAAGGTGGAGCCGATGATCACATGCACGCGTGCCCACAGCTTGAGATCGTCGAGATCCGCGGCCTTCCAGAATGCGTTAAGACCGGTGAGGAAGCTGGGCTCATGCACCACCACATGGTTGAAAATGCCTCGGAAATCAAGCGGCTGCACCTGAGCGGCGGAAGTCTGATCATATGCGGACTGCCAGGATTCGATCCATGTGTCGAGATCGTAATCGGCGAGCATTCCGCTCAATTCCGCATAATCGGTGGGATTATAGGTCTTCACCGAATCACGGGTTGCCACATTGTCCCAATGGTTCGCGGCGATACGTGTCTCCACGTCGAGGAAACGCTGGGCTTGAGCTTCGGCCTGCTCGTCATCGGCGGCGAGCTTCGCGTTCTTCAACTGCTTGGCCACCATATCGACGTATGCTTCACGAATCGGCGCATAATGGTCTTCACGGTAATACGCCTCATCGGGCAATCCCAAGCCAGACTGTTCAATATGGATGATGTTGGTTTCGGGAGCGCCCGGATCGCCATACACGGCAATGCCGATCAGGTCAGGGCCGCCAGCCGGGTTCATCGCGCCCAAAGAGCGGGTGAGTTCAGCCTTGTCGGCAGCGACGTCAATAGCCTTCAACTGGTCTTCAATGGCCGCGAGCCCGGAAGCGTTGATGGCGTCGACGTCAAGGAAACTCGCATACAGGGCGTGGGACTTCTCGGCAGGGCAGTCGTCGTCTTCGAGAATCTCACGAATCTGGTTTTCGGCATCTTCAGCGAGCTTATCGAACGAACCATAACGGGAACGATCATCAGGAAGACGATACATGTCGATCCATGGGCCGTTGACATAGCGGAACAGATCTTGCGCAGGGCCGGTCACGGCGGAGAACGATGCCGGATCGATACCCGAATTCAAAGTGGTACTCATGACTTCACACTATCCATCTTTGGTGACAAAACAGTGTATCTGAAACGAATAATCATCATTCCGCAACGGCATGCATAAGGTGAGATTTGCATAATCGTAAGAAAAGCCAGGGAGAGCCGAGCACTGTAGGGCGTACGAAGTAGGGTTAGAGGCATGATTGAACTGAAAACACCGAAAGAGATCGAAGAGATGAAGCCTGCCGGCCGTTTTGTCGGCGGCATTCTGCGCGATCTCAAGGAATTCACCAAAGTTGGTACCAATCTGCTGGAAATCGATGAATTCGTGCACAAGCGCATCGTCGATCGCAAGGGTGCCGAATCCTGCTATGTCGACTATGCTCCGGATTTCGGTACCGGCCCGTTCGCGCACTATATTTGCGTTTCCGTGAACGATGCCGTACTGCACGGCGTTCCGTTCGATTACAACCTGAAGGACGGCGATTTGGTCAGCCTCGATCTGGCGATCAACGTCGATGGCTGGGTTGCCGATTCCGCCATCAGCTTCGTGGTCGGCGAGCATAAGGATCCTGAGGATCTGCGCCTGATCAAGTGCACCGAAGAGGCGCTCGCGGCCGGTATTGCCGCTGCGCAGCCGGGCAACCGTTTGGGTGATGTTTCCGCGGCAGTCGGCGATGTGGCCCGCGAATACGGCTATCCGATCAATCTTGAATTCGGCGGCCATGGCGTCGGCCGTATTATGCACGGCGATCCGCATGTGCCGAACGATGGCCGCGCGCACCACGGCTACAAGCTGCGTCCGGGCCTGGTCATCGCCATCGAACCGTGGTTCCTCAAGACCACCGACGAAATCTACCAGGATCCGAAAGATGGTTGGACGCTGAAGAGCTCCGACGGTTCCCGTGGCGCGCATAGCGAACACACCATCGCCATCACCGACAACGGTCCGGTGATCCTCACCGTTCGCGACAAGTGATCAGACGGTAGCGTAAAACGCGGCAAAGCTCCAATACGACGGAGCGAAGCGTACGAAAAGAAGGCCGATGCCCACGATTATTCGGGCATCGGCCTTTTATATGCGTAATTTCGCGCGGAAATAGTCGAATTATTTGCCTTGCAGGAATGAAGTATCGGATGTCAATCGATTGATTTTGAGACGAAACCATGCTTGGAAACGCGCATGCCATATAGTGTTCGATACTTCCGAACGGTTAAGGAGCGTGCAAGTATGGCCACAGCCAATCTGAGTGTGGAATCCAAAGACTTCACCCTGCCGGTGGTCGAAGCCACGGCGGGTGCGGACGGCATCGTGGTGTCCACGCTGCGCAACGACGGCTGGGTCACACTCGACCCTGGTTTCCTGACGACTGCGCAATGCGAATCGAAAATCACGTACATCGACGGCAAGAACTCGATCCTGCGCTACCGCGGATACCCGATCGAGCAGTTGTGTGAGCAATCCGATTTCCTTGAGGTCGCCTGGTTGCTGCGTCATGGCGAACTGCCGAATCAGGAGCAGTACGACCGGTTCATTTCCGACATCAACCATCGCACGATGGTGGGTGAGGATTTCCGTACCTTCATGGGTTCTTTCCCACGCACCGCGCATCCGATGAGCGTGATGGCATCCGCGGTCAACGCGCTCGCCACCTTCTATCCGGACACTACTGATATCAATGATTCCGACCAGCTTGACGAGGCTGCGACCATCATTATGGCAAAGGCACGAACCATCGTCAGCTACATTTTCCGCCGTCGCCGCATGAGCCGATGCTGTATCCGGATTATTCGCGCGGCTATGTCGACGATTTCCTGCGCATGTGCTTTGCGGTGCCGTACGAGCCGTTCGATTCCGACCCGCTGTACGTGCATGCGCTCGGACGCCTGCTGATCATTCATGCCGATCATGAGCAGAACTGCTCCACTTCCGTGGTACGTATCGCCGGTTCCGCCCACGCCAACCTGTATTCCGCGGTTGCGGCGGGCATCAACGCGCTGTCGGGCCCATTGCATGGTGGTGCGAATGAAGCGGTGCTCCGTCAGCTCAAAGCCATTCGCGATTCAGGCAAAACCGTCAAGAAATTCGTGGAAGACGCCAAAACCAGCGGTCAGCGTATTTCCGGACTCGGCCACCGCGTGTACAAGTCGTACGATCCGCGTGCCGCGATCGCCAAGACGTATCTGCAGAAGATCATGGAACGCGCGGACACGTTGAAATTGCCTGCCGACGAGCGTGCGCTGTTCGACGTCGCCACGGAATTGGAGAAAATCGCGCTGAACGACGAGTATTTCGTGTCGCGTCACCTGTATCCGAATGTCGACTTCTACACAGGATTGATCTATCGCGCGATCGGGTTCGATCCGTCGATGTTCACCACATTGTTTGCATTGGGGCGCATTCCCGGTTGGATCGCGCAGTATCGTGAGATGCTTGCCGATCCGAACACCAAGATCGGTCGCCCACGTCAGGTGTACACCGGTTATACCGAACGTGATTACACTCCGATCGACCGTCGATAGTTGTTTTTTCGCTGTTTCATGGACTTGTGATGCTGTTCGCCAAGCCCTGCGGCTAAAGTATTGCACGGAAACATGCAAGTAATGCAATCACTGTTGTGAAGGAGCGAAGAATGACCGATCAGCGCACTGCGTGGGGTTGGGGTCTGGCCAGCGTGGACGCGGCCGGCAACACTTTGGACGTATGGTACCCGGAACTGAAGCTTGGCGAGGCTCCGGAGGAGGTGGCACGCCCGAACCATAATTTTGGCAATCTCGCCCATGAGGCGTCGATGCGCGTGGCGTGCGCCGCATTCCGGTGTTCACGGTGTCGAAGCTTGACGAACCGATCGAAGACGCAGCCGACGCATACCTGCGTCTGCATCTGCTGAGCATGCGTCTCGCCAAGCCGAACACACTGAATCTGGACGGTATTTTCGCGGCCCTCAACAATGTGGTGTGGACCAACTATGGCCCGTTCGCGGTCGAGGATTTCGCGCTGCGCAAGCTTGACGTGATGGCCGTGGCCAACCAGTGCGTTCCGGGACTGCCGAAGGTTGACGTGAACGTGCTGTCGATCGACAAGTTCCCGCGCATGGTCGACTATGTGGTGCCGACCGGCGTGCGTATCGGCGACGCCGACCGCGTGCGTTTGGGTGCCCACCTTTCCGAAGGCACCACCGTCATGCATGCCGGCTTCGTGAACTTCAACGCCGGCACGCTCGGCGTTTCCATGGTGGAAGGCCGTGTTTCCCAGGGTGTTGTGGTCGGCAACGGTTCCGATATCGGCGGCGGCGCATCCATCATGGGCACCCTGTCCGGTGGCGGCAAGCTTAAGAACTCCATCGGCGAGCACTCCCTGCTTGGCGCGAACGCGGGCATCGGCATCTCCCTCGGCGACAACTGCGTGGTTGAAGCCGGTCTGTATGTGACCGCCGGCACCAAGGTGACCATCTACGACAAGGCCAAGGTCGCGGCGGGCGAACCGCTCGAAACCGTCAAGGGCGCCGATCTTTCCGGCAAAGACAACATCCTGTTCATCCGTAATTCCGTGTCCGGCCGTATCGAAGCGCGCTATCGCAAGACCGGCATCGAATTGAACGAAAAACTGCACAAGAACTAAATATCAAATATGAAAATCTCCCTCATTACCGTCGGCAAAGTCAAGGAACAATATCTGCGCGACGCCATCGCCGAATATTCGAAACGACTCAGCCGATACTGCAAGCTTGACATCGTCGAAGTGGCCGACGAGAAAACACCCGAGCATGCCAGTGAGGGAGTGGAACGGCAAATCAAAGCCAAGGAAGGCGAACGCATCGCCAAGCATATTCGCGACGATGCGTTCGTCATCGCGCTCGCCATCGAAGGCCAGCAGCTGACCAGTGAAGAACTTGCGCAGAAAATCGACGGTCTTGGAGTGCATGGCACCAGCCATATCCAACTCATCATCGGCGGATCGCTCGGACTTGACCCAACGATTGTGAAACGGGCCGACTACCTGCTGAGTTTTTCCAAAATGACTTTTCCTCATCAATTAATGCGCGTTATTCTGCTTGAACAGCTGTATCGTGCATACAAAATCAATGCCGGCGAACCGTATCATAAATGACGTGCAATCAATGTCGCGTAATGCGTACACAGGTTTCGCGAATATGATATGGCAGGATTGCGATGCGGCAAAATATGGTGAGATCGCCGAAAGATAATAAGTAGAAGCCTTGCCTATACTAGTACCCCGTGAGTGACTACAGAAGCGAACGCGAGCAGCGAGAACGCCGTCGCCGCACCATGGTGCGGGCGGTGTGCATCGTCATCGCTGCGGCGATGCTGCTGAGTCTGGTTATTCCTGCTATCTACGCAGGTCTTGACGCCTTTGGTCCGGTATGATCCTCCCCGGACCTGCAATCCCATACGTAACGAGACTGGTTCGCGGCTCGGCAGGATGGGAACGAGTATGTGGGTACGTGGAAGAAGCTGAGGATTGTGCGAAAGCCGTATGAGGCTCCATGACAGAATATAAAGAACGCATAAAGAAATGTATGGTGTAAACGATGGCAGAATTTGATTTTTCCCAGGCAATCGGCGAGGCGCGTGCCAAATACGAGTCGATTTCCAAGGCGCTTGACGTCGACCGACTGACGCGCAGGCCAAAGATCTTGAAGTTCAGGCGGCCGAACCGGGATTGTGGGACAATCCCGAAAACGCGCAGAAAGTGACCAGCAAACTGTCGGCAGTGCAGTCCCAGCTGAAGCGTCTCGCTTCCGCAAGCCAGCGCATCGACGACGTCGAAACGTTGGTGGAATTGGGTCAGGAGGAAGAAGACGCCGACACGTTGGCGGAAGCGCAGTCCGAAGTCGAAAGCATTCAGAACGATCTGCCGACATGGAAATCCAGACCCTGCTCGACGGCGAATATGACGAACGTTCCGCAGTGGTGACCATCCGCTCCGGCGCGGGCGGTGTGGATGCCGCCGACTTCGCTCAGATGCTGCTGCGCATGTACCTGCGTTGGGCGGAGCGCAATGGGTATAAGACCAAGGTCATGGACACCTCCTACGCCGAAGAGGCGGGCATCAAGTCCGCCACCTTCCAGGTGGATGCCCCTTATGCGTATGGTCGCATGAGCGTGGAAGGCGGCACCCACCGTTTGGTGCGTATCTCCCCGTTCGACAACCAAGGCCGTCGCCAAACCAGCTTCGCGGCAGTGGAAGTGGTGCCGCTCGTTGAGGCGACCGATCACATCGACGTGCCCGATTCCGAAATCCGCGTTGACACCTACTGCTCCTCCGGCCCTGGCGGTCAGGGCGTGAACACCACGTATTCCGCGGTGCGTATCACCCACATTCCGACCGGCATCGTGGTGACCATGCAGGACGAGCGCTCGCAGATCCAGAACCGTGCCGCTGCCATGGCCGTGCTGCAGTCCCGACTGTTGGTGCTGCGCCACGAAGAGGAAGCCAAGAAGAAGAAGGAGCTCGCCGGCGATATCAAGGCCAGCTGGGGTGACCAGATGCGTTCCTACGTGCTGCATCCGTACCAGATGGTCAAGGATCTGCGCACCGGCTATGAGACTTCGCAGACCCAGGCCGTGTTCGACGGCGATATCGACGCGTTCATTGAGGCCGGCATCCGTTGGCGTCATGAGCAGCGTCGCGCGGCGGCCGAAGAGGCGGACGCCTAAAAACCACGATTACCGTAATCAGAACAGCACATAGTGGAGGGGTACGACGATGGCGCTGATTTCGCTTGAACATGTGAGCAAGGTGTATCCGAAAGGCACCAGGCCTGCCTTGGATGACATCAATCTCGACATTAATCGAGGGGATTTCGTGTTCCTCGTGGGCGCTTCAGGTTCCGGCAAAACCACATTGCTGAGCCTGTTGCTGCGCGAGGAGGAGGTCACGGATGGCGAGATTCGCGTCGCAGGTAATGATTTGAGGCGCCTGTCGTCAAGGCAGGTGCCGCATTACCGTCGTTCCATCGGTTTTATCTTCCAGGATTACAAACTCCTCAACAACAAAACGGTATGGGAGAATGTGGCGTTCGCGCTTGAAGTGATTGGCACAAGCCGTTCCACCGTCAAATCGTTAGTGCCGAAAGTGCTGCAGACTGTCGGTCTCACCGGTAAGGAAAACAACTATCCGCACGAGCTTTCCGGCGGTGAGGCACAGCGTGTGGCCATTGCGCGAGCGTATGTGAACCATCCGCAGATTCTGCTGGCCGACGAGCCTACTGGAAATCTCGATCCGACCACATCGCTGGGCATTATGGAAGTGCTGGACGCCATCAACCGCACTGGCACCACCATCGTCATGGCAACGCATAACGAGGAAATCGTCAACTCCATGCGCAAGCGTGTGGTCGAACTGCATACCGGCAAAATCGTGCGTGACGAGCAGCAGGGATCCTACGATTCCGCACTGTACTTCCCGGATGCCGAAGTCGAATCCAAATCGCATCAGGCGTTGAACGGCGGCGACGTCGACGCGAAATATCGTGCGCCGGGCGCGCTTGAAATGTCTGATTTTTCCGATGAGGCGGTGGACGTGGAAGGCGCGACACGAGCCGAAACCGCGGCGAACGCGGTTGATGCCGTAGCTGCGGCCATCCACAGCGGCAATGGTGATGCGGGCATCGCGCGTCTCGCCAATTCCGTGCATTCCGGTCGCACCGGTCGTTATGGCGAGGCGTTCGCTCCGGTGGAGACTACGCTGACCTGGGGCAAGGGACTGAAACTTGAGGATCTTGCCGAACAGGAGCATGCCGATTCGGCTGCACGTTCGCAGACCGAAGCCAATGCCGACGCGACTGGCTCTTCGCCTGATACAGGCATGGAATCAAGCAAAGCGGCTGAAAACGAGCAATCCGCGGAGCCAACGGTTCCCGCTCCTCCGGCACTGCCGATGCCTCCCGCTCCGCCCGCGCCTCCGGCTCCTCCGGCAGCGCCCGCCGCGACTGCCGGTGGCGAGGCGAAATCCGTCGAACAATCCGATGAACAGCATGAAACGTCCGAAAGCAAGGAGAACGACTGATGCGTTTGCGTTTCATTCTTTCCGAAACCTGGAGCAGCTCAAGCGCAACGTGCCCATGTTGCTTTCAGTGATGCTCGTTACATTCATCTCGTTTCTGTTTATCGGCGCATCGGTGCTCACTCAGGCGCAGATCACCAAAGCCAAAGGCGATTGGTATTCCAAGGTTGAAGTGGTGGTGTGGATGTGTCCCGATGGCACCAGCCAATCCGTGAACTGCACCGCGGGAACCGCGGCAACGCAGACTCAGATCAATGACTTGCAGAAAACCATTCGCAACGAGCTTGCCGATGATGTATCGCAAATCACTTTTGTAAGCAAGGAAGATTTCTACAACGACACTTTCCTCAAACAATATCCGAACGGTGAATATCAGGGGCGTACGCTCACTGCCGACGATATGCAGGATTCATTGTGGCTGAAACTGAAGAATCCTGAGAAATATCAAGTCGTTTCCGAAGTGCTTTCTGGCAAGGAGGGCGTCGATACTGTCAGTGATCAACGGCAGATTTTTGAGCCGGTGTTCGCAGTGCTGAATCGTGCGACCATTGCAACCGCCGCATTGGCCGCGGTGATGGTGGTCGTCGCCATTATGCTGACCGGTACCACAATTCGCATGTCTGCTGCGTCACGTCGAACCGAAACGGAGATCATGCGTTTGGTGGGTGCTTCGAATTGGACCATTCGGCTGCCATTCATTCTTGAAGGGGCGATCGCATCAATGGTCGGCTCCTTGCTTTCCTGCGTTACTTTATCGGCATTGGTGAAGGTATTTATCACTGATTGGCTTGCAGCTCCGTGAAATGGATTCCATATGTGAATCAGATGACGGTATTGTGGATTTCGCCGATTTTGGTTGCAGGAGCGGTGCTGTTGTCGGTGATTGCATCCACAGTGTCGTTGCATAGATATTTGAAAGCCTGAGAACATTCCGTTTTGTACGGATTGGATACGTTTATCTGTGTCGCGTTTTAAGCATGGGATGCTATGGTATGGAACCAATGATGGGAGGCAAGTGACCGAATGACAAGCAAGAAAGCTCTAAAACCGGCCGTCGCGGTGTTTGCAACGGGGGTTTTGTGCGCCACGATGGCGATTGCCCCGTTCTCGTCTGCGGTTCCGCAGGCGCAAGCCAATACATACAGCAATCTGGTGAATGCCCAGAATAAGAAGGCTGCCAGCTCTCAGCGTGAAGCCCAGTTGCGTTCACAGCTTTCCGGTGTGAAGTCTGATTTGGCCGACAAGATCGTCGAGCTGGATGAATTGACAAATACGAAAATTCCTGCAGCTCAAGCTGCAGTCGATGAGGCAAATGCTACTGCCGCTTCGGCACAGAGTGAAGCTGATGCTGCGGCTTCCCGTTTGGAGGCCGCGCAAAAAGATAAGGAAAACCTCGAAGCGCAGATCGAACAGACCGGCAAGGATTATGATGACGCGCATGCGGCCGTGGCACAGATGGCTCGTGAAGACCTGCATGGTTCCGATGCATCCACTGTGATGAGCGTGGTGACAGGTTCCACGAGCACTCAGGAATTCATTAATTCCATGCAGTCTCGTGATGCGTTGAGCCGTACCGAAGCCAATGCGGCAAGTGATGCGGCGAATACGTTGAACACGTCGATGAACCGCAGCGAGCGTCTTTCTGCAATCGAGAAGCAGATCGCCAATCTGAAAACCGCAGCTGACGAAAAAGCCGCTTCCGCACAGCAGGCTGCTGCTTCCGCACAGACCCAGCGCGACTCGCTTGACCAGTTGCGTGCAGAAGGCGAAACCCGCCGTGCCGAATTGGAAAGCCAACAGTCGCAGCTGAACGGCAGCGTGGCCAAACAGGCGGCGCAAACGGTTATGTTGCAGTCACAGGTCGATTCCTTCAACCGCCAGTATGCAGCCGAGCAGGCCGCAGCAGCTAATCAAAACAATGGTGGCAATCAAGGGCAGACCCGGCCAGGCAACAACAATACCAATAGTGGCGGCAACAATGTGACGCCTGCTCCCACGCCTACGCCTACTCCTACGCCTGCTCCCGCGCCGAGTACCAATAACAATTCCGGTCAGGGAACCTCCAATGGCGATTACGGCAATGGCTACGTGGCCGGCCAGTGCACGTGGTGGGCGTACGAACGTCGTAGACAGATGGGTATCGGAACCCCCTCGTACTTGGGTAACGGTGGCCAGTGGTACGCTACCGCACCGTCGTATGGTCTTCGCGTGGATCATAGCCCGCAGGTCGGTGCGGCAATCTCCTTCCTGCCCGGTCAGGCTGGTGCCGATGGCTTCTACGGTCATGTGGGTGTGGTGGAAGCGGTGAATGGCAACACCATCACCATTTCCGAAATGAACGCGGCTGGTGGCCCATATGTGGTGTCGTACCGCACACTGTACAACGCGTCCCAGTTCTGGTATGTGCACTGATTCATCAAGGAGCGTTTGAGCTTTCCTTGAGCGTTGTGTCGCGGGAGCGCGCCGCCTGAATCGTTGGGCGGCGCGCTCCGTGATATTGTCGATTGTTGCGTTGCAGAACACTTCTTTGAAGAACCGGAAAGGAGGTCCGACATGGCCAAGGAGCAAGGCGTGAAGCCGATTGCGCAAAACAAGAAGCACGCCACGACTATGCCATTGAAGACAAGTATGAAGCCGGTCTGGTGTTGACCGGCACTGAGGTGAAGTCGCTTCGAGAAGGCCGCGCATCGCTGGCCGAATCGTTCATTACCATCGACCGTCGCGGTGAAATGTGGCTTGAGGGAGCCAATATTCCCGAATATCTCAACGGAACGTGGAACAATCATGCCCCTAAGCGCAAGCGTAAGCTGTTGCTTCACGCGGCGCAGATCGACAAGCTGGCTCGTCAAAGCCAAGCCAAGGGTTTCACCATCATTCCGCTGAGCCTGTATTTCAAAGACGGTCGAGTCAAGGCGGAAATCGCATTGGCACGAGGCAAGAAGGAATTCGACAAGCGTCAGGCATTGCGCGAGGAGCAAGACAAGCGTGAGGCCTTGCGTGCCATGCGATATGCCAACAAGCAGGTGCGATAAGTGGTAACCGGAAAATTTCCGGTTTCACATACTGATATACAGCGGTGGCCGTAATCTTTTTGTAGCTTGCCCTCTCTAGTGTATGGTTCAGATTCGGTCGAATAGACCGAGCGAGACATAGGAGAAGGATATGGAAGCGAAGAAAAGTCTGAAGACGGTTGCCGCGTGTGCGCTGAGCGTTGCGATGCTGTTTGCTGGAGCGGCATGCGGCACCAGTGATGGAAGTGACGATGCGGCTTCGTCCGATAGCGGTTCGAAAGCGAGCGAACTGACGGGTTATGATGTTTCGTCGGTGCAGAAAGACGATGACATCGCCAAACTGTTGCCCGATTATGTGACGAAGGACGGCAAGCTCACCATCGGCATGGACACGTCGTACGCTCCCGCCGAATTCCTTGCGGAGGACGGCAAGACCCCGGTCGGCTTCGATGTCGATATCGCCAAGGCTTTGGCGCAGGTGTTCGGCCTTGAAGCGGATCCGGAAACCGCGAATTTCGATTCGATCATTCCATCGGTCGGATCCAAGTACGATATCGGCATTTCGTCGTTCACCGTGACCAAGGAACGTTTGGAAGCGGTTGATTTCGTAAGCCATTTTGATGCCGGATCGGCATGGGCCGTGAAGAAGGGCAATCCGAACAAGATCGACACGTCCGATCTGTGCGGCAAGAAGGTGGCCGTGCAGACCGCCACCATGCAGGAGACCGAAGCGAACAAGATAGCCAAGCAATGCGAGGCCGACGGCAAGGATAAGCTTGAAGTGATCTCCAGCAAGCTGCAGACCGATGTGACCACGAACGTTGTCACCGGCAAGGCCGACGTGTTCTATGCCGATTCGCCGGTTGCGGGCTATGCCATCGCGCAAACCGATGGACAGCTGGAAATGCTGGGCAAGGTCGAAGGCGTCGCTCCGGAAGGCATCGTCATCAAAAAAGGCGACAGCCAGATGGATGAGGCCGTACAGAAGGCCGTGCAGAAGCTCATCGACGACGGTACGTATCTGAAGATCCTTAAGTATTGGGGTGTCGAGGACGGTGCCATCGAAACGTCGGAAATCAATACGCCGGGCGCCGAATAATTCCATGATTGAACCGTCCACGGATCAGACGGTTCAATGATCGCATGACTGGCGACGTGCTGGGAACAAAGCGGGTTTTGATCATATTGTGATATGGCAAAACCCGCTTTTTCGTAAGGAAAAACGGCATATCGAATAGAGTTTGCGTACTATTAACGTGGCCGTAGCAATCGTTTTCTATGGTGCCTGCAGGACTTCGGTTCGGCCGTATTCATACGGTTGGGAATGAAGAGAGGATCCGCGATGGCTTTCAATAATCTGAGGAAACTCGCTGTTTTTGCACTAAGCGCCGCCATGATCGTTTCGTTGGGTGCGTGCGGCACATCGGAAAAGTCCGATTCCGCGGCTTCCAGTGATTCTGAGTCGTCGTCGAACACCACCGGTTATGACGTTTCCGGCGTGACGAAGGATGACGATATAGCCGCGATGCTGCCGGAATCAGTCACCAAGGACGGCAAGCTCACCGTCGGCATGGACACGTCGTACGCTCCCGCCGAATTCCTTGCGGAGGATGGCAAGACCCCGGTCGGCTTCGATGTTGATATCGCGAAGGCGCTCGCCAATATGTTCGGTCTTGAGGTCGTGCCGCAAACGTCGAATTTCGATTCGATCATTCCGTCGATCGGCACCAAGTACGATATCGGCATTTCGTCGTTCACCATCACGCCCGAGCGTATGGAAGCCGTCGATTTCGTGAGCATGTTCAAGGCCGGTTCCACGTGGGTGGTGAAGAAGGGCAATCCGAACAAGGTCGCCACTTCCGACCTGTGCGGCTTGAAGATCGCGGTGCAGACGGGCACCACGCAGGAAGAGGAAGTCAACGCGGCCGCCAAACAATGCAAGGCCGACGGCAAGTCCGAAGTGCAGATTCTGTCGAATAAGCTGCAGACCGATGTGACCACGAACGTGGCGACGGGCAAGGCCGACGTATTCTATGCTGATTCGCCGGTCGCCGGCTATGCCATCGCGCAAACCGAAGATACGCTAGAAGCCCTCGGCGAGGATGTCGGCGTGACCAAGGAGGCCGTGGCAATCAAAAAGGGCGATTCCGATACCGCCAAGGCGGTGCAGGCCGCACTGCAGAAGCTCATGGATGATGGCACGTATATGAAGATCCTCAAGCATTGGGGCGTGGAGAACGGAGCGATCGACAAAGCCGAAATCAATCCGACTGACCTCGGCTGAACGATCAAACGTAAGGCAGGCATCGCACACGGCGATACTGTTAAGCCGATATGACGGAAGGCATGCGGGTCAAATCCGCGTGTCTTCCGTTTTCGTATATGGATCTTCCGTGATTCGACGGAGCTACATTGCGCGATTCTTGGCTGATACGTAAGGTTTGCGCAATGTAACGTACATGTAGCATTGCGCTCTTATCGTGCCTATTTGAGATACTGAGGTTCTCTGCAACCGAATGGCGTTGAGATTTTCGGTATGGCAATGAAGGGATAAGAAGAAGGATATGCATACCATGTCTTTGAAGATCAAGTCCGTTGTGGCGCTTGCGCTGAGTGCGGCGATGTTGTTTTCCACTGCCGCTTGCGGCACCTCCGAGGCGTCCAATTCCGGCGATTCGTCTGATTCGTCGAACGCTACCACCGGTTACGATGTCAGCACCATTAAAAAAGATGACGAGCTGGCCAAGCTGGTTTCGTCCGGCGATTTGGTGAAGGAAGGCGAGCTTTCCGCCGGTATGGAGCTTTCGTACGCTCCGGCTGAATTCTATGCCGAAGACGGCAAGACTCCGGTCGGCTATGATATCGACATGACCAAGGCCATCGCCAAGACGCTTGGTTTGAAGCCAAACATCGTGTCTTCCATGTTCGACACCATCATTCCTTCCATTGGCTCCAAGTATGATCTGGGCATCACCGCCATGACCATCACCGAAGAGCGTATGCAGTCCGTGGATTTTGTGAGCTACTACCGTGCAGGTTCCACGTGGGCCGTGAAGAAGGGAAATCCGAAGAAGCTCGACACTTCCGACATGTGTGGCGCGAAGATCGCGGTGCAGACCGGCACCGTGCAGGAAGAGGAAGCCAACACCATCGCCAAAGGATGCGAGGCCGATAACAAGGCCGAAGTGATGTCGTACAAGCGTCAGGCCGAAGCGGCCACCGCAGTGGCTACGGGTAAGGCCGATGCGTTCTATGCCGATTCGCCGGTCGCCGGCTATGCCATCTCCCAGACCGACGGACAGCTTGAAGCTTTGGGTGACGTCGAAGGTGTGGCCAAGCAGGGCATCGCTGTCAAGAAGGGCAACACCCAGCTTGCTGAAGCCGTGCAGAAGGCCGTACAGAAGCTGATGGACGATGGCACGTATATGAAGATCCTCAAGCATTGGGGTGTGGAATCCGGCGCTCTCGACAAGGCTGAGATCAACCCGACCGATCTCGACTGATCTCATCCCCACTATTTACATCAACAACGGAGGAACTGAAGCATCATGGCGAAGAAACAGATCGACGGCGACGGCCTCGATATTCCGAATCGCATCAAGGCGCTGCCGGTTAAGCGTACGGGCCCGATTGTGGCGGCGGTCATCGTCGCTCTGCTCGCCGCCATGCTGCTGCAGGGCCTGATTACCAATCCGCGTTTCGAATGGAATGTGGTCTGGAAGTACCTGTTCAACGAGAATGTGCTCGAAGGCATCAAATACACGCTGCTGCTGACGGTCATCTCCATGGGCATCGCCATTATTCTGGCAGTGATTCTGGCCGTAATGCGCAAGTCCATCAATCCGGTGCTGCGTGGCGTGAGCTGGTTCTACATTTGGTTCTTCCGTGGCACCCCTGTGTATACGCAGCTGGTGTTCTGGGGTCTGTTCGCCGTGTTGGTGCCTCGCATCGGCGTGGGCATTCCGTTCACTTCCATTGAATTCTGGAGCATTGACTCGCAGTCCGTCATTACCGCGTTTAACGCGGCATGGCTGGGTCTCGCATTGAACGAAGCGGCATATCTGGCTGAAATCGTGCGTGCGGGTCTTGAAGCCGTCGATCCGGGCCAGACCGAAGCGGCCAAGCACTGGGCATGAAGCGTTCCATGATCATGCGTCGTGTGGTGCTTCCTCAGGCCATGCGCATCATCATTCCGCCGACCGGCAACGAGTTCATCGGCATGTTGAAGACCACTTCGCTGGTCAACGCCGTGCCGTTCACGCTGGAACTGCAGTTCGCCACCACCGCAATCGCAACCCGACTGTACAAGCCGATTCCGCTGCTGATCGTGGCCTGCATCTGGTATTTGGTGATCACCTCCATTCTGATGGTGCTGCAGTCTCGCCTGGAGAAGCATTTCGGCAAGGGCTTCGATGCGCGACCGGCCGGCGCGCGCGGCAAGCAGCCGCCGCTGCCGGGCAAAACCGAAGGCGAACCGAAAGACGATATCGCCAAGCAGAACGAGGCAACGTTCGCGGGCATGACCGCGTGAGGGGAGTGAGCAATGACTGAACCAACCACCAACGGTGTTGTTCCCGCAGTGAAGGCCACGCAGGTGCATAAGGCTTTCGGTAGCCTGCACGTGCTCAAGGGCGTCGATATGACGGTTATGCCCGGCTCGGTGACGGTGATTCTGGGACCTTCCGGTTCCGGAAAATCCACGTTCCTGCGTTTGATCAACCAGTTGGAAACGCTGACCGGCGGCGAAATCGACGTCGACGGCGAAATGATCGGCTACAAGTACGTCGACAAGGACGGCAAGCAGGTGCTGCAGACCCTGAACGACAAGGAAGTGGCCGAGCAGCGTTCCAAACTGGGCATGGTATTCCAGAGGTTCAACCTGTTCCCGCACATGACGGCGCTCGAAAATGTGATGGAAGCGCCAGTCCACGTCAAGCACATGGATAAAAAGGAAGCCCGCAAGCTTGCCATCGAAGAGCTGAATCGCGTGGGCATGGGCGATCGCCTCGATCACTATCCGGCACAGCTTTCCGGTGGCCAGCAGCAGCGCGTGGCCATCGCCCGTGCGCTTGCCATGAAGCCGGAAATCATGCTGTTCGACGAGCCGACTTCCGCACTCGATCCGGAATTGGTGGGCGAAGTGCTGAACGTCATGCTGTCTTTGGCGAAAGAAGGCATGACCATGGTGGTTGTCACCCACGAAATAGGCTTCGCGCGCGAAGTCGCCGATCAGATCGTATTCATGGACGGCGGTGTTGTTGTGGAACAGGGCGGTCCTGAAATCATCGACAATCCGCAGGAACCACGATTCAAGGACTTCCTGCAGCACGTGCTGTAAATCGCCGCAAGCATAATCGTAAGAATCAGACACCTCTTCGTCGTAAGGATTGCGATCAAGGGAATGGCTGAGAAAATCCCCATGTTGAAAACTGTCAGCATGGGGATTTTTGTGTTCATATATCAAAGGTTCAGCGCGATGAGACGGTTTCGTTTCGAAAATGACACCATTACCCGATAAGCTGAGGTGTTATGTGTGGAATCGTAGGATATGCAGGAAATGTGGAAACCGCGTGCGGCAAGCCGTTGGAAGTGTGCCTCCAAGGCCTCCAGCGTTTGGAATACCGTGGATATGATTCGGCCGGTGTGGCGCTGACCGCGCCCGGCATGGATCATGTGGAAGTGCGTAAGAAGCGGGGCGTCTCGCCAATCTAATCGAAGACGTGGAACGCAATCCAATGCCGATGGCCACCGTGGGCATCGGCCACACCCGTTGGGCCACCAACGGCGTGCCGAATGACATCAACGCGCATCCGCATACTTCGCGTGACGGCAAGGTCGCCATCATTCATAATGGCATCATCGAAAACGCCTCTCAGCTGCGTCTTGATCTGCAGACGGAAGGTTACCGTTTCTCATCGGAAACCGATACGGAGGTCGCGGCGAAACTGCTAGGCAAAATCAGCGAGAAAATCGTTGAGGAAACCGGCAAGCCTGATCTGTTCAAGGCCGTGCGACGCTTGGCGCGCATGCTGGAAGGCGCGTTCACGATTCTCGCCACCGACTGCCGTCAGCCGGGTATCGTGGTCGGTGCTCGCCATGATTCGCCGCTGGTGGTTGGTCTTGGCGAAGGTGAGAATTTTCTCGGTTCCGATGTGGCCGCGTTCGTCGCCTACACGAAGCGTGCCATGGAAATCGACCAGGATCAGGCCGTGATGGTGTCCGCCGATAAGGTTGTGGTGTCTGATTTCATGGGCAACATCGTGGCCGATCCGAAGACCTATACCGTGGATTGGGATGCTTCCGCGGCCGAAAAGGGCGGTTGGGACTCCTTCATGGACAAGGAGATCCACGAAGGGCCGGCGGCGGTGCAGCGCACGCTGTTGGGACGTCTTGGCAAGGACGGCAATCTCAATCTTGACGAGGTTCGCATCGACGAGCATGATTTCAAGGCGATCGACAAGATTATCGTCATCGCCTGCGGTACCGCCGCCTACGCGGGCATGGTGGCCAAATACGCCATCGAGCATTGGGTGCGTATTCCGGTGGAAGTGGAGCTTGCCCACGAATTCCGTTATCGTGATCCGATTCTCACCCCGCGCACGTTGGTGGTGGCCATTTCGCAGTCCGGTGAAACCATGGACACGCTGATGGCATTGCGTCACGCGCGTGAGCAGGGTTCGAAGGTGCTGGCCATCTGCAACACGCAGGGCGCGTCCATTCCGCGTGAATCCGACGCGGTGCTGTACACGCACGCTGGTCCGGAAGTGGCGGTCGCCTCCACCAAGGCGTTCGTGGCGCAGATTACTGCCGCCTACGTGCTTGGCTTGTATTTGGCACAGGTCAAGGGCGCGATGTTCCGCGACGAGATCGCGCAGGCGTTGGATTCCCTCAAAGACATGCCTCGCAAGATCCAGTGGGTTCTTGATACGCAGACCAAGACCGTGCATGATGCTGCCGCGCAGATGGTCGATGCGAAGTCCTTCCTGTTCCTGGGCCGTCATGTCGGCTACCCGGTCGCGATGGAAGGCGCGTTGAAATTGAAGGAAATCGCCTACACCTTCACCGAAGGTTTCGCGGCCGGCGAGCTCAAGCACGGTCCGATCGCATTGGTGGACGAAGGCGAACCGGTAGTGTTCATCGTGCCGCCGGCACGTGGCCGCAATGTGCTGCACGCCAAGGTTATTTCCGGTATCGAAGAGGTCAAGGCCCGTGCGCGTACATTATCGCCGTGGCCGAAGAGAACGACCCCGATGTTGAACGCTATGCGGACGTGGTGTTCTGGCGTCCGGCCTGCCCGACGCTGATGAGCCCGCTGGTGGACGTGGTGCCGCTGCAGCTATTCGCCATGGACATGGCCAAGCTGAAGAATTACGACGTTGACAAGCCTCGTAATCTCGCCAAGTCCGTCACCGTGGAGTAATCGTTCATACGATGCGTCAACAGCGTCAGCAGAAGAGGCATCGTTACGTTCTGGAAGAACCTCGCATTCCGTTCGAATGTGAGGTTCTTTACGAGAACGATGCGATTATCGTGGTTGACAAACCGCATTTTCTCGTCACCACACCGCGCGGCATGTGGTATCGCGAAACCGCGTTGATTCGACTTCGGGAACAGTATGGCGAACCTGATATTGTTCCCGCGCACCGTTTGGACCGACTTACCGCAGGCATCATCGTATTTGTGCGCAAACCGGAATTGCGCGGAGCTTACCAAATGCTGTTCCAGAATCGCAAAACCATCAAAACCTATGAATGTTTGGCGCCACTTGCCCCCGAACAGCATCCGCAGTACGGAATAATCGTAAGAATCGACAGGCATCAACCCTTTCCGGCAATCCGAGCATCGCATATTTGCAAGGATCGCGGGCGACTTCAGGCGTACGAAATTCCGGAAACCATCAATGCGCAAACGTTGATTGAGCGGGGAAGCACGGTACGTTGCATCGACGGCAAAGCATATGTGAATTACGTGCTGCACCCGAAACCGGCAAAACGCACCAGTTGCGTGTGCATATGAATTCGTTGGGATTGCCGATTTTGGGCGATGATTTCTACCCGAATATTGTGCAGCGTTCTTACGATGATTTCTCGCAGCCGTTGGAATTGGTGGCTCGTGAGTTACGTTTCGACGATCCGGTGACGGGAGAGCCTCGTACATTCGTTTCGAAAGTGCCGCTTGGCTGATTAACGGTCTGATCAGCAGGTATTGCTCGCTGAATCAAGATATATAAAAACTGTCCATCGCTGTACTGATATTTGCTCGCATCGCTATGGCGTGTTGAAGTTGCGCGTCCCTATAATCGGACATTTTACATTTCGTGTTATCGAGCGTGATTAGGATGTGCTCTTGTTGTGCTGGCTGGCAAAGGCAAGCCGGCTGGAAAGAACGAGAGAGAATATGAACCATATTTCAAAAGCGCTTCGTGGCGTTGCCGACAAATATAACGGCGTATCACTGATTATCCGCATTATCGTCGGTCTTATCGCGGGTACCGCACTGGCATTGGTTGTTCCGCATATGACGTGGATCGGCGAATTCGGCACCCTGTTCGTAAGCGCATTGAAGGCCGTCGCTCCGATTCTGGTGTTTGTGCTGGTGGCAAGCGCTTTGGCTCAAGGCAATTCCAAGCTTGACGGCCGTTTCGGCACGGTGCTTTTCCTGTATCTGTTCACCACGTTCCTGTCCGCCGTCGTGGCGGTGCTGACGTCTCGCATGTTCCGCAGACCATATCGTTGGGCGATGCCGCTGACGCCGATGTGGTGCCGCAGGGCTTGAGCGAGGTTGTGCAGACGTTGTTGACCAATATCGTGGCCAATCCGATTCAGGCCATGATCGACGGCAACTACATCTGCATTCTGATGTGGGCTTGCCTGTTCGGTCTTGCATGAAGGGTATTGCCAATGAAAGCTCCAAGGCGTTCCTTGCCAATGTGGCCGATGGTGTGTCTCAGGTGATTCGTTGGGTCATCAATCTCGCCCCGTTCGGCATTATGGGCTTGGTGTTCACCAGCGTTTCCGAAAACGGCTTGGCGGCCTTCACCGAGTACGGTAGCCTCCTGCTCCTGCTCGTCGGTACCATGCTGCTGATGGTGCTCGTGTTCGGCCCGCTGGTCATTTTCCTGTACCTGCATCGCAACCCGTATCCGCTGGTGTACCGCTGCTTCAAGGAATCCGGCCTGACCGCATTCTTCACGCGTTCTTCTGCTGCGAACATTCCGGTCAACATGCAGCTGTGCGAGAAGCTTGGTCTTGATAAAGACATGTATTCCGTGTCCATTCCGTTGGGCGCAACCATCAACATGAACGGTGCCGCCATCACCATCACCATCATGGCCATGGCCGCCGCCAATACGATGGGCATTCAGATTTCGTTGCCGGCCGCCATTCTTCTGTCTGTGGTGTCGGCGCTCGGCGCATGCGGCGCTTCCGGTGTGGCCGGTGGCTCGCTGCTGCTTATTCCAATGGCCTGCTCGCTGTTCGGCATCAGCAATGACATCGCCATGCAGGTGGTGGGTGTCGGCTTCATCATCGGCGTCATCCAGGATTCCGTGGAGACCTGTCTGAATTCCGCTTCCGACGTGGAGTTTGCGGCGACCGCCGAATATCATGCCTGGCTCAAGCAGGGCCGTCAGCTTCCGGCGTTCATGTATTCCAAGAAGGAACGTCAGCAGCTCGGCATCGAAGCCTGATTTCACCCGATTTCAGCTTTTCGTTCAATCTAGAAGGCGTCTCTCCCACGTGGTTCACCCACGCTGGAGAGGCGCTTTTCGTATTGGCTGATTTGATTGATTGCGTTGATTAAAGTCGCGAGATATTGCGATTAGTCGAGTTCCGCCACGGATCCGCGGTCGATGAATTCGGGGGTGATAAGTTTCTTGATTCCAGAAGGCACTTTTTTGCCATTGCATTGTTGCTCGATCATGGAAAAAGCCTCTTTTCCCACAGTTCTGAGCTTGAGCCGTATGGTGGTCAGTTCAAGACGGGGCACAACGCCGCGGAGTGAATCGTCCACACCGATGATGCTGACATCTTCGGGAACGCGCTTTCCTGCTGTCCTCAGGCCAAGCATGGCACCGTATGCCATTTGATCGTTGCCTGCGAAAATTGCGGTGCAATCCTTTTCGTGAGCCAAGGCCAATCCGGCTTGGTAGCCGCTATCTGCTTCCCAGTCGCCGTAATACATGGGTGGTGTGGGAATGCCGACTTGCGCTAATGCGTCGCGCCACCCTCTGATGCGGCTCTGTGCTGCGCGTGAAACGGTGGGGCCTGCGATGTGGTACACAGTTTTATGCCCCTTCGACAGGAAAAAGTCCACGGCTGCAGTGGCGCAACCATACGAGTCCGAATCGATGGTGGGGCAGTGGTTTGCCGGTTCCTCGCAAATAAGCACTACAGGTAGGTTGTCGGATGGCTTGAACTGGTTGAAGTCGGTGAAATCGCGTTCCATAATCACGATTGCACCATCGAGGGGGAGGCCTTCCACAAGTTTCAGTGCGCCGGCGAGTGACTGATCCTGCAGGTTATCCAAGGGGCGAATGGTGATGGAATAGCCGCTATTCGCGGCCGCTGTAGTGATGCCTTCGAGGATACGTGAGTTCCCGTAGGCCGACATATGCGAAAGCAGTACACCAACATTGTTGAAATGTCCGCTTTTCAAAGCACGTGCCGCATAATTCGGCCTGTATCCGAGATGCTCCATGGCTGCCTCGACCTTAAGTTTCGTCGCTGGGCGTACGGCATCGCTCCCATTAGCCACTCGGGAAACGGTCTGCGGTGAAACCCCTGCTTCCCTGGCGACGTCTTGCAGCGAGACTGAGTTGCGTGCCATGTGTATCTACCTTCCGAACGAAAATGCGTACTGTGCTTAATTTTACATGCTTACTTCTGTATTGTTTTCGTCACCATGCAATTTGTTCGATGAAGTGAATATGTGGTCTAGAATGTGCGAAAAGTAGACACTTTTGGAATATGGTGTTATTATGATAACGCAAACATTTGGAAGGAGCTGTTTTACGGGGGTGTAAATTGCCCTGTGAAATGGTATTGCCTCGAAGGAGAGGAATGATGTCAGCAACGGAAGTTGTTGCCAATATGCCACTGCATTCGGCAACCGTGCGTGTCAATAAACACAAGGCGGATTGGCGTGGTTGGAAGTTCATGTGGCCGTTCGCGTTGGTGTTCGTGTTCGTGTTCGTGATCCCGATTCTGTACGCGATCTACATCAGCTTCTTCCAGAAGCAGATGATCGGCGGCACGAAGT
>ENA-OQEB01000086-OQEB01000086.1-human-gut-metagenome-genome-assembly--contig:-NODE-86-length-35568-cov-5.325668_pt1 | contig 35568 bp, 37 predicted proteins | sample MGYA00242787_ERZ504619 | MGnify/ENA primary metagenome ERZ504619 (study PRJEB26092, sample SAMD00036317) | human gut metagenome | host: Homo sapiens | study: EMG produced TPA metagenomics assembly of... | reverse complement strand
CTGACATTTGTGGAAGTAATGGTATAGCTGGAATATGTGCTTTTGAATCGGAAGATGGTATATGTAGAAAACCATCGCGTGCATGGAGAAAAAAAGTATAATCAATTAGCTAACGATGAGAAGAGAACAGAATTGTAATATAATAAAAATTACTTTTATGGCAAAAGGAGATGAAAAAATGCAATTATCTGATTTTATAAGACAATTCCGTAATCATCCAGTGTTATTTGTAGGTACAGGAATGAGTCTAAGATATCTAGAAAATTCATATTCTTGGGACGATTTGCTGAAAAAAATTTGTTTTGAATTAAAAGGTAATAATGAATATTATTATGACATAAAATCAAATCATTGTTATGATGGAAAATATAAATATGATGAAATTGCTTCCGATATCGAAAAAGAATTTAATGCTACTTTAGTTTCAGACAGAAATGGGAAATTTAAAGAAATTAATGACTTATTTTATAGCAATATGGAAAAAGGAATTAGTATAAGTAGGTTTAAATTGTATATTGCACAGATATTTGGAACACTAAAATACAAGAGCAATCCAGAGCTTATTGAGTTAAAGAAAACAAAAAAGAATTTGAGTTCTATTATTACAACAAATTATGATTGTATGTTGGAAGATATTTTTGGATTTAAACCATTGGTTGGAAATGATATTTTGCTTAGCAATCCATATGGTGCATTATATAAAATTCATGGTAGCATAGATGAGCCAGACAAAATTATTATTACACATGATGATTATGAAAAATTTAATCAGAAATATGAATTAATAAGAGCACAATTATTATCTTTATTTATTCATAATCCTATTATATTTATTGGTTATAATATTGGGGACGATAACATAAAACAAATTCTAAAGACAATATTTACATATGTGGATCCTTCATCAGATGCTGCTGAAAAGGTCAGATCACAGTTTTTGTTGGTAGAGTATTCAAAAGATTCTGATAATGTAGAAGTGACGGAACATGATATTGATGTAGAGGGGTTTTCGACAATAAGAATTAATCGAATTAAAACAGATAATTATATCGCAATATATAGAGAATTATCAGCTTTGCAGTTACCAGTATCAGCTATGGATATAAGGAAGGTTCAGAATGTAGTAAAAGAAATATATGCAGGAGGTTCAATTAAAGTAAGAATCACTAATGATTTGGATGAATTGGATAATAGTGATAAGGTGCTTGTAATTGGTTCGCAAAAATCGATAACTTATTCATATCAAACAGCACCAGAAATGATGAAGAATTATTTTGATATAATAGAAGAAGAAAATAATCAAGTTTTGGAGTTGGTTGATAAAATTATGATTCAATCTTCTCAGTATTTTCCTATCTATGGATTCTCGTTAATTGATTCAAAAATTAAAAGAACTGAACAGTTAAAAAAGCAACAGAAAGAAAAATTAAAAAGCAATTTATGAATTTGGTTAAGACGAGATATAATGTGACAGAAAATTCGCTTGATGATATCCTACAAAATGATAACTATGCAATGACTTATAAAAACGAAGTCATTGCATATGCGTTAATGGAGAAAAAAATATTGCCGGAGGAAGTAGAGCCTTATTTAAAAGAAATGAGTAATTCGAGAGGGACAACTACTGACTATAGAAGATTATTATGTGCATATGATTATGTGAAATATTCAGATTATGATAGTAGCGAGAGATTTAATTAATATTATATGATATACAAATATTTAAAAACACCAATCCTCATCCATAGCATCAGCCCAATCCTGCAACTCACAATCAAGAGCCAATGCAGCATATTTAAGAGGCTCATCAATCGCAAGATTATCAATAAGCCTTTGAGAGTTAGGTGTAGTATTGAGATTCTTTTCTGCTTCAGCACATGAGACAAACAAAAGCACATTGTCGTCAAAAGCAATGTCGATTCCGTTCTTGTATTGGTTGTAGTAAGCAAAGTGTTTTTTCATAATGATAGTCCTTTCTTCAATAAAGTAATGAGCAGGTCTAGGAATGTGTGGGTAGTGCTACGCATACAACAGATATGTAACACTACAAGACACAAATCCCCAATCTATGGGCTTTTCAAGCTATTAAACGAGATCTACACAAACCCGGATCTGGCAAATATTCTTATCAATGGTCTGGAAGAAACTCATTATGAGTTTACAGACAAAGACAACGGTGTCATCAACTACCCAGACGGTGTAACAGCAAGTAACACAGGTTATACCAGTCTTCCATGGGCTTGGCCGAATGAGGCAATTTCCTATGTATGGGAAGGAAATGATCCGGACATCTGGGATCAGACCCAGGAGTTCAACAACAATGCGGTTGTTTCTCCGGCCAAAGGTTTTGCATGGGACAACACAGATGTACAGAACGAAGTAACTGCATGCGCAAACGTAACTGCCAAATATGGTCCTGCACTGGAGTGCGGTTCCCTGGATCCAGAAACTACCATTCCGAAATTCCTGGATGAGTTGAAAGCAGCAGGAGCAGATACCATCATCGCTGAGAAGCAGAGACAGTTAGATGATTGGCTGGAAGCCAACAAATAATGGAGGCTGGGAAGATGAAAAGAAATTGGGTAAGTGCAAAATAATTCGACGGATTGTGTTGCCCTAAAAAATATCCCATAATAATCAATAGAGAATGCAAGCATTTTACTTCATCTTTCTTGCTAGAAATGATAGGTGCGAGCATTTTACTCTATTCAAGTTATGGAGGTGTGCTCATGAAAAGCAAAAGAATACCTGTCGAAGAACAATACCGTCTCATCATGGAATGCCGTCAAAGTGGATTGACAGATCATCAATGGTGTGTGGAACATGATATCAAGCCAGGAACTTTTTACAACTGGGTAAAAAGACTGCGTCAGAAAGGTTGTGTGGATTTGCCGGCGTCAACGGGACGCACCTATCGCGCACCAGAAAGCAGGAAGTTGTCAGAGTGGAGTTTCATGATACTGACCCGATTCCTTATGAACAGCCATTAAATGTAATTCCGGCAGCTACGGAAAGGAATAACTTTTCCGTAGCAGAGTCAATGAAGCTGTCTGTAGGCAGCTTTCATCTAACAATACCAAATGGAACAGATCCTCAGCTTCTGGCTCAAACGCTTCGAATTGTGAAGGAGCTGGAATGTTAGGGGATATCACAGCCGCCGATGAAATCTATATCGTAACAGGCAGAACGGATATGCGGAAATCCATTGACGGGCTGTGTGCTATTGTAGAGGATCAACTCCATATGGATCCAAGGCGAAGTGCCCTGTATCTTTTCTGTGGAAACGTTGTGACAGGATCAAAGCTTTGCTCTGGGAATCTGACGGATTTGTGCTGCTGTATAAACGTATGGAAGTTCAGGGCAGGTTTCGCTGGCCCAGAAATCAGCTGGAAGTAAAACAATTGACCTGGCAGCAATTCGACTGGCTCATGTCCGGGCTTGAAATCGAACAACCCAAGGCATTCAAACCTACGGAATGATCGCGTAAAACATCTATGCCAACCAACAGAAACGGAGGGGCTTCTCACCCTGTATCATGTCTGAAATCCCTTGTAAATGCTGGGTTTTCTGCTTCTTTTTCGTTGCTTTTTATGGTATAATAAGAGCAGTGAAAAAGGAGCAGAAAACATATGGCTGGCAATTCAAAAGATTCAAAAATCCTTGCGTACAAGGACATGATCAACCAACTGAATAAGACGATTTCCACACAGACAGAACTGATCCAGTCTTTACAAAAAACATTGGAAGCAGACCGGCTGGAAAAAGAAAACCTTCGTCAGCAGATTGAATATCTCACGAAGAAACTTTTTGGTACTTCCAGTGAAAAACGGAAAGATATCGATGGCCAGTTGAATCTTTTTGATGAAGCCGGGCAGGAAGCAGATCCGACATGGGAACAGGAACTTCCTGATGACATCACTGTTCCGGAACATAAGAGAAAAGCAAGACGGACACATGCTGATCTCTTTAAAAATGTTCCTTCCTGCGACGAGATCATTTCTCTTCCGGAGGAGGAGCGAAACTGTCCAACCTGCGGAACGCAGATGGAATGTATTGGGAAAGAATTCGTCCGCCATGAATTTCGTTTTACCCCGGCCAAGGAAAAGTAGTAAATATCTATCGTGAAACCTATAAATGCCCGGAGTGTGCATATCAGAGGAACATCCGATGATCAGACATTTGTCAAAGCCCCTGTTCAGGAAGCATTGATCCCGGAAAGTTATGCATCGGAATCCGTTGTCGGATGGGCAATTCACCAGAAGTACCAGAATGGTCTGCCGTTAAACAGGCAGGAAGAGGACTGGAAGCAACTGGGTGTCCCATTAAGCCGGGCTACGCTTGCTAACTGGATCATTTACTGTGCCGAGAATTATCTCCGTCATGTTTATGATTATTTTCACCGTCAGTTACGGATGCGTAAATATCTGATGGCAGATGAAACCCGGGTTCAGGTACTGAATGAGCCGGAGCGTAATCCTGAAACGGATTCCTGGATGTGGCTCTTCCGCAGTGGAGAAGATGGACTTCCGCCGATCCTGCTCTACCATTACACAGAGACAAGGGCAAAGTTCCATGCAGCATCTTTCCTACAGGGGTTCAGCGGATATCTGGAGACGGATGGATACCAGGGTTATAATAATCTGCCGGACATCAAACGCTGCTCTTGCTGGGCACATGTGAGACGTTACTTCACAGATGCCATACCGAAAGGGAAAGAGTATGATTACAGCCTTCCGGCAGTGCAGGGAGTACAGTTCTGTTCCAAGCTGTTTGATTGTGAGCGGTACTCAAAAGCAAAAAATCACACTGCGGAGCAGAGAAAACAATTTCGTCTTGAAAAGGAGAAGCCAATACTGGAGGCATTCTGGAATTGGCTGGATCAACAGCGCCCAAACAAAGGAACCCGTTTGGCGAAAGCGGTAAACTATGCCCAAAATCGGAAAGACACCCTGATGACTTATCTGGAAGGCGGTCATTGCAGTTTATCCAACAATCTTAGCGAGAATGCAATCAGACCATTCACTATTGGCCGGAAGAACTGTCTGTTCAGCGCCAGTCCGAAAGGAGCCACCGCTAGTGCTATTGTGTATACAATGGTTGAGATGGCAAAAGCGAATGATCTGAATACCTATAAATATCTGACATATCTCTTATCACAGCGGCCAGACGATAAAATGTCAGATGAACAGTTGGAACAGCTTGCCCCATGGAGCGAGACTGCGAAAACGAACTGTCAAAACTAAAATAGAGTAAAACGCTTGCATCTATCATTTTGGTGCAAGCGTAATTCATGAGTAACGTAGCAATATTTTGCGCTTACGAAATTGGGGTAAAATTCGCAGATTTATTCCCATGTATCTGATGCTGCTTCCGGGGCTTGTATACTTATTTATCAATAACTATATGCCTATGGCTGGAATTATCATTGCATTCAAGAAATATAATTACAGTCTGGGAATCTTCAAAAGCCCGTTTACAGGTCTTAAAAACTTTGAGTTTTTGTTTAAGACAAAAGATGCTTGGACAATTACAAGAAATACACTGGGATATAACATTATTTTTATCGTGCTTGGAACAGTCCTTGCAATTGCAGTAGCAATTCTGCTGAATGAGATCCGTTCCACGATGGGAAAGAAAGTATACCAGACCCTAATTCTGATACCGTTTCTGATTTCTATCGTCGTTGTCAGCTATTTGGTATATGGATTCCTGAGTACAGATGCGGGATTTATTAACAACAGTATTCTGAAACCGATGGGAAAAGAGGCAATTGGATGGTATTCCAATGCGAAATATTGGCCATTCATTTTGATTTTTGTCAATATATGGAAAAACCTGGGATATAACTGCATTATCTATTATGCAACGGTAGTAGGATTGGATGCCAGTCTTTACGAGTCTGCATCTATCGACGGTGCAAACCGCTGGCAGAGAATTGTACATATCACACTACCGGGATTGAAAACAACCATTATCACCTTGACGCTGATGAGTGTAGGACGTATTTTCTATTCAGATTTCGGACTGTTCTATCAGGTACCAATGAACAGCGGACCGTTGATCGATGTGACTAACACCATCGATACTTACGTATATCGTGGATTGATGGAGCTGAATAACATTGGTATGGCATCTGCCGCAGGTCTTTATCAATCACTGGTAGGATTTGCACTGGTACTGATTGCAAACCTGATTGTTCGAAGACTGGACGAAAACAGTGCATTATTCTAAGCGAAGGGAGAGTATGAAAAATGGTTGAAAGAAATAAAAGCTTTCAGATTGCAGCTAATGTGATTATGATCTTACTGTCCGTTATGTGTATCGTCCCGTTTATTCTGCTGATTATGTCATCAATCACCAAAGAGAACATTCTATTAAAATATGGATATTCTTTCTGGCCGCGTGAAATCAGTTTTGATGCATACAAAACACTGCTGGTAGATTCAGGCAGTATTGTAAGAGGTTATATCATTTCCGCACTGGTAACGGTAGTCGGAACCGTGGCAAACCTGACTCTGACAACATTGTTTGCCTATCCACTGTCAAGAAAAGAGCTTCCGGGAAAAGCATTTTTCTCCTTTGTGATTTTCTTTACGATGTTGTTCAACGGTGGCTTGGTACCGTCCTATATGATGTGGACTGGAATCTTTCATATTAAAAATACCATCTGGGCACTGATTGTTCCAAATCTTCTGATGGGAGCTTTCTATGTCATCATGATGAGAACGTATTTCACCACCAACATTCCTGATGCGGTCATCGAGGCTGCAAGAATTGACGGAGCAGGTGAGTGGAGAATTCTGGCAAAAATTGTCCTTCCGATGTCTACGCCGATCATTGCAACACTGGCACTTCTGGTGTAAACGGTAGAACCTGAGTACCTTTTTATTCACTTCAAGTTATGCCATAATCATACTCAACAAAATAACATAGTCAAAAAAGTTTAGTACTTAACTTTTTTAACTGACTATGATTCAGAGGAGGAATATTATGGCTACGCAAACCAGCCTTGTAGCTCAGCAGGTGAGGATCAGACAATGGCAGAACAGATCCGGAATTGTCAGAACCGTCCCAAAGGATGGATGTTGAAACCTGGTGTACCCAAAATAATCTTACAAAAGCCAACTATTATTACCGTCTCAGGCAGATATACCTGGATCAGATGCAGGACACAGAAACCACTGCTTTTGTGGAACTGCCCGCACCTGCACCAGATCCAAAGAAAACAGATACTTCAAAAGAATCCGGTACATGCATTTCGGCAGGAACTCTGCCAATGATCCGTATTAAAAATACCAGGGGACTGTCAGTTGAGATATTTTCCGGTACTTCACCGGAAATGCTCTGCCATCTCATAAAGGCTTTTACCCATGCTGAATGATGCAGATGCTTCCGGATTTAAAAAGGTGTATCTGGCGATGGGATTTACGGATCTCCGTCGTGGGATCGATGGACTGGCAACGATCGTACGCTTTCAGTTTAAGCTTGATCCTTACGACAAAAATACACTGTTTCTTTTCTGTGGAAGAAGATGTGACCGGATCAAAGCACTGCTCTGGGAAGGCGATGGTTTTCTCCTTATGTACAAGAGACTCGATAATGGTGCATTCCGGTGGCCCCGTTCGGCAGATGAGGCAATGGCGATCACAGACGACCAGTACCGTATGCTGATGCAGGGACTGGAGATCGTTGCACGCCATCCGATCTCTGAGCTGAAAGAGACACTCCGCATTATGTAGCCTGTGCAAAATGCCGAAAATAAAAAAGTACCAAAACTGTAAAAATGATGTGTATCAACCGGATGAAAAAGGTTATCCACAAACAGTCTCTTCTCATTCCATTTGTTATCGTGTGAATAGAAAAACTGTTGTGGATAATACATCTGAAAAGCTGTAAAACAACGGCTTTCCAGATGTATTATCCACCGTCATTATGACGAAAGCCCATATCTGAAGGATTGGCGGAAATACAAAAATTCTGTTATAATCGGAATCAGTATAAAGACAGGAGTTCCGGTTATGACGATCAAGTACACAAAAGAACAACTGAATAAGTTTGATAAGGATCTGCTGATAGAGCTTTTTCTTGGGATGCAGGGACAGATGGAAGAATTGTCCAGGCAAACGCAGGCCTTAAATGACAGGATGCAGCTGATGATGGAACAGATGATCCTTTTCCAGAAGAACCGTTTTGGCAGATCCAGCGAAAAAATGGCGGATTCTGAACAGATACGTTTCATGGAAGTAGACGGGACTATCGTATTCTTTAATGAAGCAGAGGCAGTCTGCGACCTGGATGCACCGGAACCTGATGACCTGGAATTGAAAGCACCCAAAAAGAAAAAACAGCCAGGGAAAAAAGCGGCTGATATAGCAGGGCTGACAGTAAAACGTATTGATCACTATCTGAAAGAGGAAGAACTGACGGCTGAGTTTGGTGAAAACGGATGGAAACAGCTTCCGGATGCCATTTCCCGATGTTATCAGTTCATTCCGGCCAGTGTCGTGATAGAGGAACATCATATCGGCGTTTATTCCAGTAAACTGGATGAACACATGATAAAGGCACCCCATCCCAGAAATCTGCTTCATGGAAGCCTTGTATCCCCGTCCCTTGCTGCGGCAGTCATAAATGGTAAGTATGTAAATGCGGTACCTCTCTACCGTCTTGAAAAAGAATTCGAAAGGTACGGGCTTGCCATTACCAGACAGAACATGGCGAACTGGATGATCCGTCTTGGGGAAGAATATCTGGGAACCATGTATGATTATCTGCATAAACTTCTGTATGATTATCATGTGATACAGGCAGATGAGACTCCTGTACTTGTAAATAAGGACGGGCGTCCTGCTGGCAGCCAGAGTTACATGTGGGTGTACCGGTCCGGCTTTATGTACCGGGATCGTCAGATCATCCTTTATGAATACCAGAAAACGCGTAATGCATCCCATCCCCGGGAATTCCTGAGGATTACACCGGGATCTGTGTTACGGATGGGTACCAGGTATATCATACATTGGAAAAGGAGCGTGAAAATCTGAAGATTGCAGGCTGCTGGGTTCACTGCAGGCGCAGGTTTAACGATGCACTGGAAGTGATACCAAAAGCACACCGAAAGGAATCAATCCTGCATCTGATCATGAAACAGATACAGGCCATTTACCGGGAAGAGGGAAAACTGTCTGATTTTTCTACGGAAGACAGGCTCATGCAGCGTCAGCTTGTGGTAAAACCACTGGTGGATGCTTTCTTTGCGTACCTGAAACAGAATGAAGCTAAGATTCCAAAGAACGGTAAAATACGGGAAGCATTTACATATGCACTGAACCAGGAAAGCTACCTGAAAGTTTTTCTGGAAGATGGGGATGTTCCAATAGACAACAATGCCAGCGAACGTGCGATCCGTGGATTCTGTATAGGGAAGAAAAACTGGGAGATGATCGATACGGTCAATGGAGCCAATAGTTCAGCGATCATCTACAGTATCGCAGAAACTGCAAAGGCGAATAACCTGAAACCTTTCGATTATTTCGAATATCTGCTTACGGAGATTCCCAAACATGTAGATGACAAAAACATAGATTTTCTTGCAGAACTTCTGCCATGGTCAGATATGTTGCCCGAAAACATTAGAAAGCCGCAAAAAGCCAGCGGAAAATAAACAGACCGCAAAAGCGGTCTGCTATTTGTCAAGGTGCTCGTATTCTACCGTTTACCTTCTGGTCGGCCTTGGATATTGGAATGACTGGCTGAACGGTCTGTACTATATTAATAATGATAAACTGTACAGCATTCAGGTTCTGCTGAATAAGATGCTTCTGGATGTGCAGTATCTGATGAGCGGTGCTTCCGGCGGAGCATTAACACAGAACATCACACTTCCGGCAACCGGTATCAAAATGGCCGTTGCAGTTATGGGAGCACTTCCAATTCTGGTTGTGTATCCGTTCTTCCAGAAATATTTTGTAAAAGGTATTGTAATTGGAGCTGTAAAAGGCTGATCGAATTCTTATCATAGAATTTGTAATAAAACTTTTGTAATAGAAAACAGACTTTCCGGAGCACACAGGAATGTGTGGGGACGGAAAGTCTGTTTTTTGGAGTTCTTTTCGATGGACAAAAATTTAGTTCAGCTTGATATTCTTAAACAGTGATCCCAGTGTCGTTGTTACTTCTTCTGTCTCCGGGAGTTCGATGGTTTCTTCCTGAATTTCTTCGGCGGCAACGTCGTCGAGTGCCTTCATGGAGAGACTGAGTTTGCCGTCTTTGATGGCAATGACTTTTACTTTGACTTTATCGCCGACTGCCAGAACTGCGGACGGATGTTTGATGCGTTTGGCGCAGATCTGGGAGATGTGGACGAGGCCGGAGAGGCCGTTTCCGAGGTTGATAAATGCGCCGTATGGTGCAGGCTTTCAACGGTTCCTTCGGTAACAAGGCCGACTTCTACGTTGGAGATTTTCTCTTTGCGCTCTTCGTCTGCTTTCTCGCGGAGAATTTCGCGGGCGGAGAGAATCAGACGGTCTTTTTCTTTGTCAAGGTCAAAAACCTGAACCTGAATGTCTTTGTTTAAGTATTCGTTCAGATCTTCCACATAGTTCAGGGAAAGCTTGGATGCCGGGATAAAGCCGCGGATTCCTTCGACGTAAGCGATAACACCGGCGTTTACGATTCCTTTGACTTTTACATCCAGTACGGTTTTCTCTTCTTTGTACTGTGCGAGTTTTTCCCATGCGAGGATATCGTTTGCCTCTGCGCGGGAGAGAAGAATGTTGCCGTGGCCGTCGTCTTTGCGGATCACGGTTGCGGTGATTTCGTCACCGACCTGAACAGCGTCTTTTAAGGAGAAGCCAGGCTCGTTGCTGAAGTCCTCGGCGCGGATGACGCCCTCTGCGTAGTATTTCAGATCGAGAATCACCTCTTTTTCATCTACGGAGATGACGGTTCCGGTGAGCATGTCGCCTTCCTCAATTTTTTTGAAGGAAGCTTCCAGCTCTGCGGAGAAGTCATCCATGGTTAATTTTTCTTCTGACATAATGAAACACCCCTTTTTCGTAAGAATAACAGGAAAACGAGAGGAAAATTGTGGATTTATGAAAAATCGGGTTCAATTTTGCACGTTTTCTATCTGCGTTTATCTTAACATAAAAGATTTTCTTTGACCAGATGAAAAAAGGATGGTAATATGTGTGTAGTCGTTACCAAAATTACTGAGACGCGCACTTGCTGCGCGGCTGCAGGAGAAAGTGATTCAGGTGGCCGCCCGGAACTTCGCGGAGCAATTTGCATGTGCAGGGCGGCGGTTACTGGTCACGAAGTGAGCAGTAACTGTAGTCGTTACAAAAAAAGAAGTAAAACTACCGGGACGAACTTACTGTATACCACAAACATACAGAAGGGAGGAGTACTATTATGAAATCAAATTCAAGAGTTTATGTAATTGGCCATAAAAATCCGGATACGGATTCCATTTGTTCGGCGATTGCCTATGCGGATATCAAGAACAGGACAGATAAAACCAAAACCTACATGGCGCGGCGTGCCGGTCAGATCAATGAGGAGACCGAGTATGTGCTGAAACGCTTTGGGGTGCGTGCGCCGGGCTACCTGCCGAATGCGGGAACGCAGGTAAAGGAAATTGAAATTCACGAGGTGCCGAGCGTGCCGGGTACGATTTCCGTGAAAAAAGCGTATTCCATGATGAAAAACAACAATGTAGTCACACTGCCGATCACCTCGCCGGACAATGATCTGCAGGGCGTGATCACGGTCAGTGATATCGCGGAATCCTATATGGATTCTTATGACAGCCATGTCATGTCACTGGCAAGGACGCAATACCGCAGTATCGCGGATACGCTGGACGGATCTGTCATTGTCGGAAATGAGCATGGATATTTTATCCGCGGAAAAGTCGTTGTCGGCGCATTCCATCCGGATACGATGGAGAACTACATCGAAAAAGATGACCTTGTCATTCTCGGAAACCGTGCGGAAGACCAGCTCTGTGCAATCGAGATGGATGCAAGCTGCATTATCGTCGGACTTGGCGCAAAGGTGACGAAAACGATTCAGAAATTTGCAGAGGAAAAATGCTGTGTGATCATCAGCAGTCCGCATGACACGTATACGATTGCGCGTCTGATTAACCAGAGTATTCCGGTCAAATATCTGATGCGCAGAAGCAATCTGATCACGTTCAACACCGAAGATTTCCTCGATGATATCAAAGAAGTTATGAAAAATCAGAGACACCGCGATTTCCCGATTCTGAACAAGAAAGGAAAATATGTGGGAACGATTTCCCGTCGGAACCTGATCGGAAATGCAGGAAAGAAACTGATTCTCGTCGATCACAATGAGGAATCACAGGCGGTCGATAACGTCAAAGAGGCGGAGATTCTCGAGATCATCGACCATCATCGTCTGGGATCACTTGAGACGATGGCGCCGGTTATGTTCCGCAATGAGCCGGTGGGCTGCACGGGAACGATTATGTATGAAATTTATAAGGAAAAAGAGCTGGAGATCGCGCCGAACATCGCAGGACTGCTCTGCGCAGCCATCATTTCCGATACGCTGATGTTCCGGTCGCCGACGTGTACGTTTCTTGACAAAGCGGCAGCAGAGGCACTGGCGGACATTGCAGGCATCAGCATTCCGGAGTTTGCATCCGAAATGTTCCGTGCAGGAAGCAACCTGAAAGATAAATCACCGGAAGAAATTTTCTACCAGGATTTCAAAAAATTCATCATGGGCGATGTTACGTTTGGTGTCGGCCAGATTACATCCCTCGATGCGGGCGAACTGGAATCCATCAAGGAACAGCTTCTGCCGCAGATGGAAAGCGAGTGCGGAAAACACGGCATCGAGATGGTATTCTTTATGCTGACCAATATTATAGAAGAATCTACAGAGCTTCTGTATTATGGAAGCGGGGCAAAGGAAGTCATCGAAAAAGCTTTTGAAGATCTTCCGGTCAACGAGGTCAGCTGCGAGCTGAAGGGTGTTGTATCGAGAAAGAAACAGCTGATTCCGGCATTTATGATGGCGCTGCAGAATCAGTAAAAACAGAAAAAATAAAAAAGCGTGGTTCCGGGCCTGAAAACAGATCCGGGGCACGCTTTTTTCGGTCATAAAAGGGTGAAAAAAAGGAAAGGAAAGAAATAAGAATGGGAAAACAGACATGGAAAGCGGGAAATATGCTGTATCCGCTGCCGGCGGTCATGGTGTCGGTGCGCGGAAAGAACGGGGAGGACAACATCATCACCGTTGCCTGGGCCGGCACGGTGTGTACGAATCCTCCGATGGTATCGATCTCGGTGCGGCCAGAACGCTACAGCTATCAGATGATCAAAGAGAGCGGTGCGTTCGTCATCAACCTGACGACGGAGGACCTCTGCTATGCGACCGACTACTGCGGCGTGCGCTCGGGAAGAGATGTGGATAAGTTCAAAGAGATGAAACTGACGAAAGTCGAGGCGGAGGAGATTTCCGCACCGATGATCGGGGAGTCGCCGGTTAATATCGAGTGTAAAGTGGAGCAGGTGCTCGAACTGGGCTCGCATCACATGTTTCTTGCAAAAGTTGTGGCTGTCCATGCGGATGAGGCATACATGGATGAGCGCGGCCGCTTCGATCTGAACCGCGCGAAACCGATTGTGTATTCCCACGGAGAGTACTTTGGAATCGGGAAAAAGCAGGGAACCTTTGGCTGGAGCGTGAAGAAAAAATCGAAAACACCTAATATAAAAACAAAAAACCGCAGCTAATCTTTATTTTCTAAAGAATCAGCACGCGAAATTTTATAGTACTTTCGGTAAAAATATACAAAATCGACAAAAATACTGGGTAAATATTAGAAAACGCTACAAAATCATGATTTATTAGGAATTTTTTGCGTGAAATATTGCAAAAACCGGATATTTTATGCTATAATATCAACCAATCGTTGACCTTATAAAATTAAGTGATCCGGAGGACGGGAGAATCCACCGGAGACGCGAGAGAGTGCGGAAATGATTTTCTCCACGCTTTAAGGCTGATGAGAACCGCAGATGGATCTTTTAAAGAAATCTTTCTGCACTACATTAAGGGAGAAATTTCAAGGAGGAAACTAACATGTCATACGTAGATGAGGTTATTGAGTCCGTAGTTGCAAAAAACCCAGCTGAGCCGGAATTCCATCAGGCAGTCAAAGAGGTTCTGGAATCTCTTCGCCCTGTTATTGAAGCAAACGAGGAAAAATACAGAAAAGTTGCTCTTCTGGAGAGAATGGTAGAGCCAGAGCGTCAGATCAAATTCCGTGTGCCGTGGGTAGACGATAAAGGACAGGCTCATGTAAACACCGGATATCGTGTACAGTTTAACAGTGCAATCGGACCTTACAAAGGAGGAATCCGTCTGCATCCTTCTGTAAATATTGGTATTATCAAATTCCTGGGATTCGAGCAGGTATTCAAAAACTCACTGACCAGCCTTCCGATCGGCGGAGGTAAAGGTGGTTCTGACTTCGATCCGAAAGGAAAATCTGACAGAGAGATCATGGCATTCTGCCAGAGCTTTATGACAGAGCTTTGCAAATATATCGGCGCAGACACCGACGTACCGGCTGGTGACATCGGAACAGGCGCAAGAGAGATCGGCTTCATGTTCGGACAGTACAAGAGAATCCGCGGCGTATACGAAGGCGTTCTGACTGGTAAAGGTTTAAGCTACGGCGGATCTTTAGCAAGAACAGAGGCTACCGGATACGGACTGCTGTACCTGACCCAGGAGCTGCTGAAACTGAACGGCATCGACATCGCAGGCAAGACCGCTTGTGTATCCGGTTCCGGAAACGTTGCAATCTATGCGATCGAGAAAGCTACTCAGCTTGGTGTGAAAGTTCTCACCTGCTCTGACTCCAACGGATGGGTTTACGATCCAGACGGAATCGATGTAGCTGCATTAAAAGAGATCAAAGAAGTAAACCGTGCCCGTCTGACCGAGTACAAGAAATATCGTCCAAACTCTGAGTACCACGAAGGACGCGGCGTATGGGTTGTAAAAGCAGACCTTGCTCTTCCTTGCGCAACTCAGAACGAGCTGCTGCTTGAGGATGCAAAAGCACTTGTTGAGAACGGATGCACTGCAGTATGCGAGGGCGCTAACATGCCTACTACTCTGGAAGCAACCAAATATCTGCAGGAGCACGGCGTAATCTTCGCACCTGGAAAAGCTGCAAATGCAGGTGGTGTTGCAACATCCGCACTCGAGATGTCCCAGAACTCCGAGCGTCTGTCCTGGACCTTCGATGAAGTTGATGCAAAACTGAAAAATATCATGATCAACATCACACACAACATGGTTGATGCTGCAAAACGTTACGGCCATGAGGGCGACTATGTTATGGGCGCTAACATCGCAGGCTTTGAGAAAGTAGCTGACGCTATGATGGCTCAGGGAATCTGCTAATCTGATTTTGAGAAATCCAAAGGGATCTCCGGTTAAGACCGAGGGTCCCTTTTTGCATAAAAGATAGAAGAAACACAGAAAAATAACGAAAATTACAGTGTACAAAAAACATTACATTTTGCAACGAGACTAGACAGAAGAAATAGACTTTCACGCGGTACCGTGTGAATAAAACGACAGAATATGCGAGTAAGTTGTATTATTATGCATGAATGCAATATACAGGTAAGATAAAAACGTAAGAAAAACGTAAGAAAAAAGATGTTTTATGTTCAGAAATAGAGCGTATAGTAAACAAAAATAATGCAAAAATAATGAAAAGCAGAAGTTGACAAGAGCTTGCGCGAGAAATATAATTATTTATGTATTGATAAAGAACTTGTTTGCATTAATATGTAATGAATTTGCATACAGGGAAGAGGAAGAGAAGATGACATTAAAAGATTGCTACATGCAGATGGGAGCAGATTACGAGGAAACCGTTCAGCGGCTTCGCAGTGAATCTCTGATTCAGCGGATCATTTTAAAATTTCCTCAGGATCCGAGCTATCAGGAGCTTTGCCAGGCACTGGCGGACGGAAATATTGAGGTTGCATTCCGTGCAGCTCATACATTAAAAGGCGTGTGCCAGAATCTTGGCTTTAACAATCTGTACGAGCCAAGCGCCGAGCTGACCGAGCGGTTAAGACCGCTGCAGGAGACCGAGACGGATGATCTGATGCAGAAGGTGACGGAAGAATATAACCGCACCGTAAAAGCGATTGAGGATTTCCAAAACGCTTAAATTGAAGGAAGAAAACAAGGAGACATTGATCTGTGAGATGAGGAACACAGACCGGTGTCTCCTTTTTTATGGAATTCTGTACAAGATGCGGGTTGACGGGAAAAAAGAAACATGATAATCTTTTTACATAAAAGCACAGCTTATGAAGAAGAATTGCTTAAAAAGAAAAACTTATAAGTATCTATAAGAAAAAACAAGGACGCTTTGCCGGAAAAATTCCGGCTGTGCAGGGCATATTCCATACCGAAAGGCAAGGCAGCCCAAATCTACAAAAGCAGGAGAAAAGCAATGAAAAAAGAAAAAAGTTCAGCTATGGGAACCCCGTACACCTTTGAAGGACGGATTCCGCTGAAGCAGGCGATTCCGCTTGGATTGCAGCACGTAATGGCGATGTTCGTAGGAAACCTCACCCCGCTTCTGATCATCATGGGAGCGTGCGGTCTGACGGCGGATGCGGGCTACGGTGCACTTCGTACGGCTCTTTTGCAGAATGCAATGACAGTAGCCGGTATTGTAACACTGGTACAGATGTTTTCGATTGGACCGATCGGCGGTAAAGTGCCGATTGTTATGGGTACATCTTCTGGATTCCTCGGCGTATTCAAGAGCGTGACAGCCGTGCTGGGACAGGGCGCGCTGACGTACGGCGCTATCCTTGGTGCGACAATTGTCGGCGGTCTGTTTGAGGGCGTGCTTGGCGTCTGTTTAAAGCCGCTTCGTAAATTTTTCCCGTCGGTTGTTACCGGCTGTGTTGTTATGGCGATCGGTCTTTCGCTGATTCCGGTTGGAATCAATTATCTCTGCGGCGGTTCCGGAACGAACGATTACGGTTCCATACAGAACCTGTTCCTTGGCATGGTCGTTCTGATTGTAACGCTGGCACTGAAGCACTTTACAAATCCGAAGGGAATCTTAAGCACGGCTTCAATTCTGATCGGTATTTTAGTCGGCTACGTGGTAGCTATTATTATGACCATGGTTCTGCCGCATACCGGAACGGCGGTTCTTGAGGATGGAAGCACTGTTTCCTATACATATTCCTGGGTTGTCAATTTCCAGCAGGTAAAAGATGCGTCCTGGTTCGCACTCCCTGGTATTGCAGGCTTTGGAAAACTGGCTGAGGTAAAACCAGTCTTCCGTGTGGAGGCAATTCTCCCGGTAGCGATCATGTTCATCGTAACAACCGTTGAGACGGTCGGCGATATCTGCGCCTGCGTAGAGAGCGGTATGGACCGCGAGGCAACCGATTCTGAGCTTTCCGGCGGTATCATCTGCGACGGTCTCGGATCCAGCTTTGCAGCAGCACTCGGCGTTCTCCCGAATACTTCTTTTGCACAGAACGTCGGCATTATTTCGATGACAAAAATCGTAAACCGTATGGCACTTTCCTGCGGAGCCATTTTCCTGATCCTCTGCGGACTCTGCCCGAAGATTGCAGCATTTGTATCCATTATGCCGCAGTCCGTACTCGGCGGTGCAGCCGTTATGATGTTTGCGTCAATTCTGGTTTCCGGTATCCAGCTCATCACAAAAGAGCCGATTACGAGCCGTGAGATCACGATCGTTTCTGTTGCACTGGGTCTTGGCTACGGCCTTGGTTCCACAGCGGGAGCAACTTCTGAGCTTCCTTATTATATCCAGCTGATTTTCGGCGGCTCCGGTATTGTTCCGGCAGCTGTTGCGGCGATTGTACTGAATATCATTATTCCAAAAGAGAAGAAAAAAGCAGAATAAAGAACAAAAAAGAAAAAGAACCTCTTATGTTTCCGGAAAGAAGTATTCCCGGGGAGAGATAAGAGGTTCTTTTTTATTGTGCTGCCCGGCATTCGGAGGGAACTGCCGGTAGAAGGCTCTGCAGGTAAAATGTCTGAAAATACGAGGAATATACAAAGTGACGGAAAAAGCACAAAAAATCCGTCAATAGATAAAAGAATAACGAAAAAGAAAAAGTCAAGATTGACTATAAATTTTAAAATAGTGTACAAAATCGACAATATGAATTAAAAAAACGAAATAAATTGTGAAAAATACATAAAAAATGCTTGTCAAAACGGGTGAAAGAGAGGTATAAACATTGCATAAAAAGTGTGACGAAAATGTGAAAGTTTTAGGCAAAACGTATGATTAAAAACAATGGATTCTTCGTAAGCCTGGACAAAAGCAACAACGGAGCACGCAAAAAGAACGTAAATCACAAGGAGGACACCAAATGAAAAAGAAAGTAATTTCTGCATTACTGGCAAGCACCATGATCGTAAGCCTGGTAGCATGTGGCAGCACTGGAGGAGACAGTTCTGACACAAACAGCAAGAGCAGCGGCACAACAGCATCAAGTACGGCAGGCGGCGATGAAGCAAAGGATACCTCATCGGACAGCGGCTCCGGCGATGCAGCAGGTTCTGGTGACTGGGTTGCAGCAGCTGATGAAGCAGACGATGCAGTACCGGGTGAAAATGACGATCGTGCGTTTGCAAAATTTGATCATGTCGTAGAAGTACATTATGGATATCAGATCGACCCGAAGGATACCACACTTCCGGACGGCGATTCCGTAGATAACAACCAGTACACCAGATACCTTCTGGATAACTACAACATCAAAGTTGTCTGCGACTGGACTGCAGGTAATGCATCTGACTTCCAGCAGAAAGTATCTCTGGCAATCGCATCTGCTTCCCTTCCGGATGCAGTCGTTGCACCAACCCGTAACTACCTGGTACAGGCAGCAAGAGCAGATCTTCTTGCAGACCTCTGGCCGGAGTTCAACCAGTACGCATCCAAACAGGTAAAAGAAATCATCGAGACTACCGAAGGACGTGCGATCAACAATGCAACCGTAGACGGAACCTTCTGTGCACTGCCAAACATATCGGTAGATACCGATGGTGTTTACCTGTACTTTATCCGTCAGGACTGGCTGGATCAGTTAGGACTGGAAGTTCCGAAGACCGTAGATGAACTCGGCGAAGTAGCTCAGAAATTTAAAGACGCAGGTCTCAGCCCGGATTATGCAATCGCAGGTATTGATAACGGCGGAAGAACCTACTCCAACTTCCTGAACTCCTCCAACAACGGATACGGTTTCGATGCTGTATATCAGGCATTCAATGCAACACCGGGATATTTTCTGAAAGATGATTCCGGCGAACTGTACTGGGGAACTACAACAGATGAAATGAAAGAAGCCTTACCACCTTACATGACTGGTATGAAAAAGGCTCATCAACCCGGAGGTTGGAACCACAACCAACGGCGACAATGCAAACAATGTTAAGAACGGAACCTGCGGTATCTTCATGGGACCATGGTGGAGCCTTGGATACGGAAACCCGGATTCCTTCCGTAACGATAACAATGCAAACTGGCAGGCATATCCGCTGTACACCAAAGACGGTGAGTGGAATATTCATATGAAAGACGTTGGAACCACTTATACTATGGTAAACAAAAACGCATCGGATGATGTGAAGAAAGCCATTGTTATCATGAACAACGTACTCGTTCGTGATGAGTCTACCTTCGATACTTCTGTAGCAATCGGCTGGTATCCACTGCGTAACACCATGGCAGCTACTGACGAGTGCGAGTATGAGTATGATGCACTGATGGGAATCATCAAAGGCGAAGCAAGCGCAGATGATTATCAGCAGGGCGGAAGCAAATTCAACGGTCTGTATAAGAACCTGGCAAACGATGCCGCAACTCTGAAAGACGTTATCTCTGAGGACTATGACGGATCCAGAGATCTGACAGTAACCGATATGGATGTCAATACCAACAACGGACAGTTCAACAGATTCTATGCACTGCTGATTGGTGATCGTCCATACGCAACACTTGAGCCGGATCACAAGATCTATTCTGAACTGTACTACACCATCGACGGAATGGATACCTACTGGACCCAGATTTCTGACCTGGAAGACAAGAGTATCCTTCAGTTCATCACTGGTGCGAAGAGCCTTGACGAGTGGGATCAGTTCTGCACCGACTGGCATGTACAGGGTGGTGATCAGATCCTTGAGCTGGTAAAAGATTACCTGGCTGAGTAACTAATGTAAATGTATGATGTGGAGGGTGGGGTACAGGAAAGCCTGTACCCCACTACTTTAAAAAAATGACATCAAAGGAGGAGCTTGCCGTGAAGAAGAAAAAAGGCCATCTCGGGCTGTCAAATTCCTTTCACTATACGTTAATGGTTCTGCCGGGTTATATCTGGCTGTTTATGTTTTCTATCGTTCCGATGGTTGGTATTGTAATGGCATTCCAGGATTACAATCCGAGCAAAGGATGGTTCGGCTCTCCGTGGGTAGGTTTGAAATGGTTTAAATACCTGACCGTTATCCCGGATGCAAAACGGGCACTTGTCAATACTCTGATTATTGCAATCGCAAAGGTTATCCTGAATATCATCATTCCGCTGGTGTTCGCACTGCTGCTGAATGAGGTGACAAACTATAAACAGTCAAGAGAATTTTGAAATTTTTTTGAATTGTAAAAATGGGTAACTTTAATAAGCCATCTGAATACATCGTATTTCAGATGGGAGAAATTAGTATTAATCCACTAGAGATTAACGAAGTTTCTGTGCATTAAAGTCGATATCTTGCCTCTCCAATGCGTAGATGACTCTAATAAGCTTTTTGGCTACATGAGTAATGGCTACTCGATGTGGTTTGCCTTCTCCGCGTTTCTTGGCATAGTAAGTTGCAAATGTCATGTCAAAGCGGATTAACGGTAGACAACAATTGATAAGTGTGTAGCGGAGCTGGGATGATCCACGCTTAACCATCTTACCTCCGTGAGATTCAGTACCAGATTCGTTGATTCCTGGTTCTATTCCAGCAAATGCAAGCATTTGTCCTGGATTAGTGAAGTTAGATATATCGCCGTATTCAGAATAGATTACAGCTGCTGATAATGGTCCGATTCCAGGAACTGACATATAGTGAGGATGTACTTCTTCAATTAGTTTGTTGATTTCTTTTTCAATGGTATTAATCTCTTTTACAAGGGATTTGTATAAAGATAAAAGACTGTTCAGCTCTACATCAAAAATAGAGTTATTTACACCAACAGTATTGGCAGCAAGTTCTTTTAGTCGTAGAAATTGCTGTGGTGAAAACTTCCCCCGGGATAAGGAACGTAGCTTTTCATAAGAGGCTGAGTTCATACGAGCCATCTTTTCAGCAGAACCATAGTTTCAAGCAGATAAAGAGCAGTTTTGGATAAGCGTTCATTAAAGAATGGTTTAAACTCAGGGAATGTATGATCTAACACATTTGTGATTTTAATAAGATAGAAAGAACGCTGTCGGATAAGTTTATCGCGTAAACGAGTTAATGACTTTAAAGAGTAAGCGTGGTAAAATCCTTTTGAATGGGGTTTGTATTCAACAGTCATTAACCAACGAGCTATTGATTCGCAGTCAACAGAGTCGGTTTTTGTACGCCTAAGTGTTTTTGATTTCTTGTATTCACTGATGAGAACAGGATTTACTTCCATGAAGGTTAGGAGAGAATTTTCAAGGAAGAGTTCAAGATTGAGAGCATAATGGGCAGTTGATTCAAACCCTATTCTTATGTCTGCAGGATTTGCGAGAGAATGAATGATTGTAAGCAGTTCATTAAAGCCGGCTTTATTGTTTTTGATTGTGACTTTAGAAACTACTTTTTGATCAGCTGCAGAAATGATGCAGCAATCATGTTTGTACTTGGAAATATCAATTCCAATAAAGTACATTGACATAGGTTTATACCTCCTGATAAATATTTTGAGCACTGCTGTCTTCCACAGAGAATTCGGCTGTGTAATCACGTAAATAAAAACGTCGATGCGTTAACAAACTGATTAACAGTAATAGACGAAAAGCTGTGGTCTGAGTCACCTCATACCAGTCAAAGCTGTAAAGTTATAGATACAGATCCACAGTGCCTTTTCAAAATATATCAGAGATGGAAATAAATACCCAGTGTTAACTGGGAGAAAGGAAAAATCCAATTACCATCTAAGATAATTGGATTATACGTAAAGAATATGAAGTTCAAAAAGACGGTTCAGACGATCGTATATCTGCCGCACTTCGTATCCTGGGTTATCCTTGCAAACATCATCACCAATATCCTTGGCGCAAACGGAATTTTCAACACGGTCCGCAGCGCAATGGGTGCAACGGATACCGTTCTTCCGATGACCATGCCTGGCATCTTCCGTCAGTTACTGATCGGAACTGATGTATGGAAAGAGTTCGGTTACAACGCAGTTATTTATCTTGCAGCGCTGACCGGCATCAGCCCGAGCCTTTACGAGGCAGCCGCAATCGACGGCGCAAGCCGCTGGAAACGTGTATGGCACATCACCATCCCGGGACTGGTTCCGACCATCGTTCTTCTGACCACACTGGCAATGGGCAACGTTCTGAATGCAGGTTTCGACCAGGTATTCAACATGTACAACCAGCTGGTTATTGAAACTGGTGATATCATCGATACATACGTATACCGTATTGGTATTACAAACATGCAGTTCTCGCTGGCTACTGCAGCAGGTCTCTTTAAATCTGTTGTCAGCTTCGTGCTGGTTGTTACTTCTTATGTTTGTGCTTACAAGTTTGCTGATTACAAGATTTTCTAAGGAGGGCAGAAATTATGATAGAAAGCAAGAGTTTTGGCAGCAAAGCGTTTAAAGTCATAAATGCTATCATCCTGATTCTCCTGGCATTCAGCTGTTTTTATCCGTTATGGTATACGTTCTGCGTATCTATTTCTTCAAAAGCAGCCGCTGAGGGTGGTCTTGTAACGATTTACCCGATCGGATCAAACGTAAAATCCTACAGCCTGATTATGGGTGATTCCGCATTCTGGAATTCCTTCTGGATTTCCATCAAGCGAGTTGTGATTGGAACCATATGGACCATGGTTGTCCTGATTATGATGTCCTATCCGCTGGCAAAGAGCAAAACAGAGTACAAACCGAGAAATGTCCTGATGTGGATCCTGGTATTCTGTATGCTGTTCAATGGTGGTACCATTCCGTGGTTCATCACCGTTAAAAATTATGGTATGATCGATACGATGGCAGCACTGGTTCTGGCTGGTTCTGTTCCGGTATTCAACGTACTCCTGATGATGAACTTCTTCCGCGGCATCCCGGGAGACCTCGAGGAGGCAGCCCGTGTAGACGGCGCCGGCCCGTGGCGTATCCTGTGCAGATTGTAGTTCCGTGTTCCAAACCGGTTATCGCAACCATCGTCCTGTTTACATCCGTTGGTTACTGGAACGAGTATTTCCAGGGCCTGGTATTAATGAACAAAGAGACGAACTATCCGTTACAGACCTACATCCGTCAGATCTCCGTTCAGATCCCGGTAGGCGTAACCCTGACTGCAGAGCAGTATCAGCAGTTAGCACAGAACTCCAACAAATCACTGGAGGCAGCAAAGGTATTTATCGCCCTTGTTCCTATGCTGATTGTATATCCGTTCCTGCAGAAATACTTCGTAACCGGTATTACACTGGGAGCAGTAAAAGAATAATGAAATACACGAAAAGAGGCTTTCTGAAGCGAAACAGAAAGCCGCTTTTTTTGTGCTTTTCTGCGATGGAAAACGGGGGTGGTTTCCGCAGGTTTTTCTTGCGTACGTGGGGAAAACAGCGTAAGATAAAGAGGTATTGAGACAAAAGAGCAAATTGCTTTTGGAAGGAATTTTAGTATGAAGGTACTTACTTTTGGAGAAGTGATGCTGCGTCTGAAAACACCGGAGCATCTGAAAATTTTACAGGCAGATACATTTGAAGCCAATTACGGCGGCGCGGAGGCGAATGTTGCGGTTTCCCTGGCGACACTCGGGGACGATGTTTCGTACGTGACAAAAGTGCCGGAGCACCAGGTGGGACAGGCAGCCGTCAATGAGATCCGCCGGTTCGGCGTCGATACATCCCGTGTGCTGCGGGGCGGCGGACGCGTCGGTATTTACTATTTTGAAAAGGGAACGAATATCCGCCCGACGAGCGTGGTTTATGACCGCGCTTACAGCGCAATTGCAATGGCAAAGGCAGAGGAATTTGACTGGGAAAAACTGCTTGATGGCGTAGATCTCTTTTATTTTTCCGGTATCACGCCTGCCATCAGCACAGAGATTGAAAAAGCGCTGGAGAACGCTCTGGCGCTCTGCAGAGAGAAAAAAATCCAGGTGGTATGTGATCTGAACTACCGCGGAAAAATGTGGTCCACGAAGGACGCACAGCGCGTTATGCGCCGTCTGATGGCGTATGTGGATGTCTGCATTGCAAACGATGAGGATTTTGAATCATCACTTGGCATTCCGGCGTACGACGGAGATATGTCGCGCGGCATTGAGCAGATCGAGTCTTACAAAGAGGGCATGCTGGAAATCCAGAAGCAGTTCCCGAACTGCAAAGCGGTTGCGAGTGTGCTGCGCAATCTCTACACCGTGGAGGACGGCGACTGGATGGGAATTTACCTGAAAGACGGAAAATTCTATGAGAGCCCGGTTCACAAAGTACACAGCTTTGAGGCAGTCGGAGCCGGTGATGCGTTTGGCGCAGGACTGATTCACGCGATGGCGCATGATTTTGCGCCGCAGAGAACCATCGATTTTGCGATTTCTGCAAGCGTCTTAAAGCTGATGATTCAGCACGATGCCAACGTGGTCAGCGAAAAAGAGATTGAGCAGATCATGAAGCAGGGCGGAACAAATCTGCAGAGATAGAGGAAACAAAAAGATTCCGAGAGTACATACAGGACAGCAGGAGGAATAAAACTTGAAGAAACGGAATATTATATTAATAGGAATGCCGGGAGCCGGCAAAAGCAGCGTTGGCGTTATCCTTGCAAAGGCTTTGGGGTATGAGTTTATTGATACGGATCTTGTGATTCAGCATCGGGAGAAACGTCTTCTGCGCGAGATTATTGCAGATGAGGGAAACGAAGGCTTTCTTGCGATTGAGAATGAGGTCAATGCGACTCTGGAAGCCGATGAAAGCGTCATTGCACCGGGCGGCAGCGCTATTTACGGAAAAGAGGCGATGGAGCATTTTAAAGAGATTGGAATAATCGTTTATCTGAAGCTGTCGTATGAGGATCTGGCAAAGCGTCTTGGAAACCTGAAGGGACGCGGCGTTGTGCTGAAAGAGGGTCAGACGCTCAAAGATCTTTACGATGAGAGAGGTAAACTGTATGAACAGTATGCCGAGATTACGGTCGATGAGAGCGGAAAGGATATCCAGGGCACGATTCTGGCACTTCGCGAGCAGATTGGCATGTAAGAAGGAACGGGTGGAATATTCGGAGAATTTTCAAAAACATAATATTACATAATAATAAGGAAAATGTTCTGACAGTTAGAAATTACATATAACGTTTCTCTGAATATTCCTGACCGGAAACGGTGGAAAAAAACGGAAATAGTACGGAATATATTAAAATTGATTTACAAAATATTAGATTTGAGTTAAGATAAGGGGAGACTGAAAAATTACTGCGGGGAGCAGTGCGTTTCAGTGAGTCCGGAGTGTGTAAAAAAAACAGCAGAACAGACTTTGAATCGTTATTTCGGATAAAACACACTCGTTAAGTTATGAAAAAGAAAATTTGAGGTGAATATATGGAACAGTATGTCATCAGAGGTGGAAATCCTCTTGTGGGCGAAGTGGAAATCGGGGGAGCAAAAAACGCGGCGCTTGCAATTCTTACGGCAGCAACGATGACCGACGAAACGGTCCTGATCGAAAATCTGCCGGATGTCAGCGATATTAATGTACTTTTGGAAGCAATTGCAGAGATCGGAGCTACTGTGGACCGCATCGACCGTCATACCGTGCGGATCAATGCATCGACTATCGGTGATCTGAGTGTTGACTATGAATATATCAAAAAAATCCGTGCGTCTTATTATCTTTTAGGCGCGCTGCTTGGAAAATACAAAAGAGCGGAAGTTCCGCTTCCGGGCGGATGTAACATTGGAAGCCGTCCGATCGACCAGCATTTAAAGGGATTCCGCGCACTCGGCGCTGAGGTAAGCATCCGTCACGGCGCAATCGTGGCAAGTGCGGCAGATCTGCATGGAAGCCACATTTTCCTGGATATGGTTTCCGTTGGAGCCACCATCAACATCATGATGGCAGCTTCGATGGCAAGAGGAAATACAACGATTGAGAACGCAGCAAAAGAGCCGCACGTTGTCGATGTGGCGAACTTCCTGAACAGCATGGGAGCCAACATCAAAGGAGCAGGAACCGATGTGATCCGGATCAAGGGTGTCGATACCCTGCACGGAACCAGCTATGCGGTCGTACCGGATATGATCGAGGCAGGTACGTATATGTTTGCAGCAGCAGCCACAAAGGGCGATGTGCTGATTAAAAACGTGATTCCAAAGCATCTGGAAGCAACAACCGCAAAGCTCGAGGAGATTGGCTGCGACGTAGAAGAGTTTGACGATTCCATCCGTGTGAGCGCAAGCAAACGTCTGGGCAGAACACACGTAAAGACACAGCCGTATCCGGGTTACCCGACCGATATGCAGCCGCAGATTGCGGTTACACTGGCACTGGCAAACGGTACGAGTATTGTAACAGAGAGTATTTTTGAAAATCGTTTTAAATATGCGGATGAGCTGGCACGTATGGGCGCCTGTATTAAAGTAGAAGGCAACACGGCGATCATCGACGGCGTAGAGAAATTTACCGGAGCAGAGGTTTCCGCACCGGATCTTCGCGCCGGAGCAGCACTTGTTATTGCAGGTCTTGCAGCAGAGGGTGTTACCGTGGTGGATGATATTGTATACATTCTGCGCGGATACGAGGACTTCGACGGAAAGCTCCGTGGACTCGGCGCTGAAATTGAGCGCGTGAATAATGCAAAGGATATCCAGAAATTCCGGTTAAGAGCGTGAAAACAGTATAAAACAAATGTTGACAAAAAGGACGGTGCAATAAAAGGTACCGTTCTTTTATTTTACTTTATTGCGAAAAAATTGGCTTAAATTTTACTACTATTATTGTGAATTATTTTTTACCTTTCAAAGCTGAGGCGGTCAGTGTTGGTAAAAAAAGATATTTAAAAAGGTACAAATTTATATCGGAAATGAGGAACGTCCGAATATAGAAAATTACCTTTCCTCTGTGCAGATGGGATTGTGGATGCCATTATCCAGAGCGCACGGTAAAACACCGCGGGAACCATGGCAGTATGGAGATATGGCATTAAAAGAAGTAAAAAAATGGATTAACTTCAGACATCGACTTGTGCCATATCTTTATCACGCAGCCTGCCAGAGTCATCAGTCTGGTATTCCAATGATTCGTCCGCTTGTGATGGAATATCCGAAAGATCCAATCGCAAAGATACAGAATCTGTCTTATATGCTTGGTGATGCATTGCTTATTTCACCCGGATTTGACAGAGATGAATATGAACTGTATCTTCCGGAAGGCCGGTGGCAGGATATTGAAAGTAAAGAAGTATTGCATGTGCCTGCACAACTATGGAAACAGGAAGATCTTGAATTTATGACATTTCAAAAAAAAGATGTTGATTAGCTATTGTGCACAAAATAGATGCATAAGAATGTGAAAAATGGATAAAAAGAAAAAAGCTGAAATCATAAGAACTGACTTGACAAAAGAGATTTATCTGTGCTATATTCAACTACAGTTGTAGTGTGTAACTCGATTTTTGGAGGCATTAACTATACATAACAGGAATTGTTTATGTGGGTTAGTGTCTCTTTTTTGTACTCTGTTTTAGAAAAAGAGTACAGACCGGCTAAAAAGATGCAAAACCGCAGAAACTCTTCTTGTAAAAAGTATAAACTACACAAGGAGTAAAAAAATGAAGGACAAAATTTTTAGTGTTCTGCAGCGAGTGGGAAGAAGCTTTATGCTCCCGATCGCAATCCTTCCGGTAGCCGGACTTTTACTGGGAATCGGAAGCTCATTTACCAATGCAACCACGATTGAAACGTACGGTCTGACAAGCTTGCTCGGCAACGGCACAATTCTTCATGCGCTGTTGGTGATCATGAACAAAGTAGGAAGTGCGGTGTTTGATAACCTGCCTCTGATTTTTGCGGTAGGTGTTGCAATTGGTATGGCAAAGAAGGAAAAAGAGGTTTCTGCCTGTCAGCCGTTATTGCATATTTCGTTATGAATACAGCGATTAACGCAATGCTGACTATTACGGGTCAGATTCTGGAAAACGGAGAAATTGCAGAATCCGTTCTGGAAGGAACCATCACTTCTGTCTGCGGTATTCAGTCGCTGCAGATGGGTGTGTTTGGCGGTATTATTGTCGGTCTTGGAGTCGCAGCACTTCATAATCGATTTTACCGGATCCAGCTTCCGAACGCACTTTCTTTCTTTGGAGGTACTCGTTTTGTACCAATTATTTCTACGATCGTCTATATGTTTGTGGGAATTTTAATGTATTTTGTATGGCCGGTTGTACAGAACGGCATTTATGCGCTGGGTAGCCTGGTAACCGGCTCCGGTTATGTCGGAACGCTGATTTTCGGTCTGATTAAACGGGCACTGATTCCATTTGGTCTGCATCACGTATTTTATATGCCGTTCTGGCAGACAGCAGTCGGAGGTACCATGGAAGTGGCAGGACAGATGGTGCAGGGCGGACAGAATATTTTCTTCGCACAGCTTGCGGATTCTGCGAATATCGCACATTTCAGTGCAGATGCAACGAGATATTTCTCCGGAGAATTTATTTTTATGATTTTCGGGCTTCCGGGAGCGGCACTTGCCATGTACCATTGTGCGAAACCGGAGAAGAAAAAAGCAGCAGGCGGTCTGCTTCTTTCCGCAGCACTTGCGTGTATGGCAACCGGTATCACAGAACCGCTGGAATTCTCGTTCCTGTTTGTTGCACCGGCGTTGTTTGTCGTGCAGGTTATTCTTGCGGGAACAGCTTATATGATCGCACACATCCTGAATATCGCAGTAGGTCTTACCTTTTCCGGCGGACTTCTGGACTTCTTCCTGTTCGGTATTTTGCAGGGAAATGAAAAGACAAGCTGGATGAGGGTGATTCCGGTCGGCATTCTTTATTTCTTCCTGTATTATTTTATCTTCAAATTCATGATTAAAAAGTTTGATTTTAAGACACCGGGCCGTGAGGATGATGATGTGGAAACCAAGCTTTATACGAAAGCAGATGTAAATGCAAGAAAAGAGGCACAGAACGATGGGGCGGCATCGGAAGATGCATGAGTGAAGCGATCACAAAAGGTCTTGGCGGAAAGAAAAATATTTCGGATGTGGACTGCTGTGCAACAAGACTGCGCTGTACTGTTCATGATGCAGCGAGAGTCAGCGATGGTATTTTAAAGGCGACAGGGGCATCTGGCGTTGTGCATAAAGGAAATGGTGTACAGGTTATTTACGGACCGAATGTAACTGTGATAAAATCAAATTTAGAGGATTATCTGGAAAAAGCTCCGAATACGTATGCGGAAGCAGAAAATGCAGAAGCAGAAAATGCACCAGCCCAAAAAGAGGCGGAGCCAGCGCAGGAAACACAAGAACAGAAGGTTGTGGATACGATTACTGTCTGCAGTCCGATGAGCGGACTGGCTGCCGATCTTTCTACTGCGCCGGACGAAGCGTTTGCGGAAAAGATGATGGGAGACGGCGCTGTTGTGACACCGGAAGATCCTTATGTGCGTGCTCCGGAGGACGGAGAAGTCGCGTTTGTTTTTGACACAAAACATGCGATTGGATTTGTAACCGATTCCGGAGTCAGCCTTCTGATTCATGTCGGAATTGATACAGTAAAACTGAACGGAGAGGGATTTGAGGCACTGGTAGAAAGCGGTCAGACCGTGAAAAAAGGTGATCCGATGCTGAAACTGGATCTGGAATATCTGAAAACACATGCGCCGTCGGTTACGTCACCGGTTCTTTGCACAGAGCTGGAGGAGAACCAGAGAATCCGTCTTTTGGCAGACGGACCGGTAAAAGCAGGAGATCCTTTATTTGCGATTGAGATTCTCGCGTAAGCTGTGCCTTAAAAACGGGTGAGAAGAATGTACAGGATAGCAAAAACACTGAACCACAATTCATTTATTGGTGTGGAAGAAGAAAATAACCGGGAATATCTGGTCATGGGGAAAGGAATTGCATTTGGGAAAAAAACGGGACAGCGTGTACAGCCGGGAGACGATGCCCGCATTTATTCCCTGACAGAGATGACGGAGCGAGGAAATGCCAGAACCATTGTACAGGGCGTTTCTCCGCTCAGCCTGGAGCTGGCGAGTGCCGTGCTTGACGAGGCAGAAAAGGAATTTGGAAAAATTGACCGTTCCATCGTCTTTCCAATGGCAGATCATCTGGATTTTGCTGTCCGGCGGATTCAGAACGGTGAACAGATCAGCAATCCGCTCACCGACGATATCCGTGTGATGTTTTACAAAGAGTATAAAGTTGCTTCCTGTATCAGGGAGCTTTTAAAAGAACGGCTTCAGATCGAAATTGATGAACATGAAATCGGCTATCTTGCACTTCATGTTCATTCGGCAATTGTGGAGGAAAATGTTTCACAGGCCATGGAAGTAGCAAGAGCAGTCCGGGAGAGCATTTCTTTGGTGGAGCATATCACCGGGCATACCATCGATGTGATGTCGTTGTCGTATAACCGTATGATGAACCATATCCGCTATATGGTTGCAAGAGCGGTCAGTGGGGAAAAACTGAAAGTAAATATGAATGACTACATGTCCGTAAAGTTTCCGAAAGCCTTTCAGGCGGCGAAACGAATCTGTGAGGAGATGGAAAAGAGGCTGAAACTTCCGATGGAGGAGATCGAAATTGGATATCTCGCTATGCACATAGAACGGATTATGGACAGAGAAGAAGGAGAATAAAAGCATGAAAACATTTGAATATACCATTAAAGATGAACTGGGAATCCACGCAAGACCGGCAGGAATGCTGGTAAAGGAGGCAAAAAATTTTGCATCGGAATGCACCATCACAAAAGATGGAAAAACGAAAAAACTGACTCAGCTGATGATGCTGATGTCACTTGGTGTAAAGCAGGGAGATACCGTAACCGTTGCAGCAAACGGAGAGGACGAAGATGCAGCGATTGAGACGCTGAAAGCGTTTTTCGAAGCAAATCTGTAAAAAGTACGCTCGGAGGATAAAAAATGCAGTATTTTCAGGGGAAATCCGTATATAAAGGAATTGTTATGGGACCGGTTGCGGTTCTGAAGAAAAATGATTACCAGGTTAAAAGAGCCCGGATTGAAGATCCGGAAGCAGAAGTAAAACGTGTGAAAGAAGCCGTGGAGGTTTCGAAAAAACAGCTTGGCAGACTGTATGACAAGGCAGTCCGGGAAGTTGGAGAGGCAAGTGCGGCGATCTTTGAAGTCCATCAGATGATGCTGGAGGATGAGGACTATCTGGAATCAATGGAGAACATGATCCGGACAGAGCTGGTAAATGCAGAATATGCAGCGGCAGCAACCGGCGATAATTTTGCAGAGATGTTTGCAGCTATGGATGATGAATATATGAAGGCACGTTCCGCAGATGTAAAAGATATTTCCGAACGTCTGGTCCGCAATTTAAGCGGAGAGGGAGATAACGACCTGAGCTCTATGGAACCATCTATTATAGTGGCAGACGATTTAAGTCCGAGTGAAACTGTACAGATGGACAAAGAAAAAATACTTGCGTTTGTGACTGTACATGGATCTACCAATTCTCATACTGCGATTCTTGCGCGAATGATGAATATTCCGGCGTTAATCGGTGTCCCGATGGATTTAAACGGTCTGAAAACAGGCATGACGGCCGTTGTAGACGGTTTTTCAGGTCAGGTTATCTTTGAGCCGGAGGAGGATGTGCAGAAGGAAACCGAAAAAAGAATGCAGGAAGAAGCAGAAAAACAGAAGCTTCTTGAGGAGTTGAAAGGAAAAGAAAATATTACACCGGATGGCCGTAAGATCAACATCTATGCAAATATCGGCAGTGTTGGTGACCTTGGCTATGTGATGGAAAATGATGCCGGCGGAATCGGACTTTTCCGAAGTGAATTTCTCTATCTTGGAAGAAATGATTTCCCAACGGAGGAAGAACAGTTTCAGGCATATAAACAGGCCGTGCAGACCATGGCAGGCAAAAAAGTGATTATCCGTACGCTGGATATCGGGGCAGATAAGCAGGTAGAATACTTTAATCTTGGAAAAGAAGAAAATCCGGCGCTTGGGTACCGTGCAATCCGGATTTGTCTGAAACAGCCGGAAATTTTTAAAGCGCAGCTTCGCGCATTGTTCCGTGCAGCCGTTTACGGAAACCTTTCTGTCATGTATCCGATGATCACATCAACAGAAGAGGTAGAAAAAATCTACGCAATTGTTGCAGAGGTAGAGGAAGAGCTGAAAGCACAGGAAGTGCGGTATAAAATTCCGGAGCAGGGCATTATGATCGAGACACCGGCAGCCGTGATGATCAGCGACCGTCTGGCGGAAATGGTGGATTTCTTCAGTATCGGAACGAATGATCTGACGCAGTATACCCTGGCGATTGATCGTCAGAATGAACAGCTGGATGATTTCTACAATCCACACCATGAAGCCGTTCTTCGGATGATTCGCATGGTGGTGGAAAATGCTCACAAATGCGGAAAATGGGCAGGAATCTGCGGGGAACTCGGTGCGGACCTGACATTGACGGAGCAGTTTGTACGAATGGGAGTGGATGAGCTTTCTGTTGCTCCGTCCATGATTCTGAAGCTGCGGAAGATTGTCCGCGAGATGAAAGCAGAAGAGTAGAAGAAAAGATACAGCAGATAAGAAAAGAAACCATAGAGCGGATTTTCGGTACAGCTAAAGAACAGCATGGATTTTGATATACGCAGTGTGTAGGAACAGCATGGATGGAAGTCAACTACCCATGACCTTTAGGTCGTGGGTAGTTGACTGGAAACACCATTATTTCCTTGATTACCTTACCTATACGAGTGAGTATATGAAAAATTACACATTTAAAAAAAATTAATTTTCAGCAAGTTAAATAAAATCTTCAGAACTTTATTGTAAAACGCTATATATTGTAAAAAAATAACAGGCATGTTACAATGGCTTCAAGAAAATAACAAAAATTCAAAATAATGGAGGTGTTTCCCATGAACTAATTTAGAATGATAAGTTGAAGCAAAGATTTAGGATAGATAATAAGGAGGCACTATTATGAAAATAAGACATGCCACAGCTTTATTACCATTGATTCTTTTGGTCGGTTGCGCATTAAATGGAGAAAATCAAATCAGAAAACTAGATTTGAAAGGACTTTGTACAAAAGAACAGATTTTTCAGTATGAAGATTTTAGTTGGGGAATGGATACAGAAGAAACTTTTAATCAAAGTTCTTTAAAATTTGATGAGAAAGATTTGGGACAGACCCAAGATAGCGCAAAAACATATACAAGTGAAGAGGAACTTTCTCTTGACAATGCAAAAGCGAACATGAATCTGGAATTTTCCAATGATCAATTAAATCAAGTGTCATTTACTTTCTATCTTGAGAAAGATGCGAAAGAATGGATTCAAAAAGAAGTCGATGAACTGAATTCTTTATATGGAGACGTAGAGACAACTGGATTAGATAACCAGACTTACCAGTGGAGTGGGGAACAGAATACCGTTCTACAAATGGTGGTTTTTTCAAAAAATGATGAAAAGGCTACTGTTATTTTGAGTGTAGCATCATTTGAATATTCCATTGGATCATAGTGTAAGTTTCCCTCCCTAGGAGCCTGTGAAAAAAAGCATAAATTTAATTTCTTAAAAGAGTTGTATACGAATGTAGAATGATGTATAGTATTTGCGAGAGGCACCTTCTTTCGTAAATGTTGCAATGTTTGTTTAGGCACTTTCATTATACAACACGAACGATTTAAGGTGTCTTTCTTTTTATGCAAAATCACGAACTTGCTCACTTATAGTACAAAAGATAAACCGATCATCTTCGCATTCCACGGATATCCGACTCTGATCCACGAGCTGACCTATGAGCGTCACAACCACAACATGTCCGTTCACGGCTATCAGGAGGAGCGTACCATTACAACTCCATTCGATATGCGTGTACAGAACAAGATTGACCGTTTCAAGGGTGCTCACCTGATCCAGAAGATGAACGACAAACTCATCGAGCACAAACAGTACATCGCTGAGTACGGTCAGGACCTCGAAGAGATCCGCAACTGGGAGTGGCATAAATAAGATCTGCTGATCTTTCCATGACCTTGAAATCTTTCATAACAAAAATAAGGAGGCGTTTCTGCAATCCGAAAGGAGAGCGGGGACGCCTTCTTTTTTGCACTTTTTGTCAGAAATGCTCAAATTTATAATGTTTTATTTTAATAAAAAATAAAATTTATACAAATAATTGTAATGAAATAAGGAAAATTTTAAGAAAGTATGGTATAGTATGAGTACTAATGAAAATTTTTGCGCATTCCCGGGACGGAAGAAGGGAAGGAAAAAGAGATTTGAAAAAATGGAAGAGAAAAGGGCTATGAGATGAAGAAAAGCAGATTTACAGACCGGACAAAATGGAAGATCATCATCGTTCTGATGGTTGGAATGGTCGTTGTGGCACTGTTTCTGCAGGCAGGGATTCTGATGTACGTCAACAGTAAAAATTTGGACAAGACGTCACAGATGCTGCTGGATCAGTCGATCAGCATTATTGAGAAAAATCAGAAGAATGAGATAGATCTGATCAGGTCGATGAAGGAAGATTATGTTATCCGTGCGCGGGCAGTGTCGTACATTCTGGAGTCGAGGCTGGAAGCGGAAAATGATACGGAGGAGCTGCAGAAAATCGCGTCGCTGATGTCGATTGACGAAATTTATCTGTTTGATGCGACGGGAAAAATTTACAGCGGAACAAAACCGGAGTACTATGGATACAGCTTTGACTCCGGCGAGCAGATGGAGTACTTTAAGCCGATGCTGGAGAATAAGGGTCTTACGATGTGCCAGGATATCACGCCGAACACCTCGGAGGGAAGGAGCATGATGTATGCGATCACCTGGAACAGCACAGGAGATAAGATGATTCAGGTCGGAATCGAACCAGTGCGGCTTCTGGCGGAGATCAAACAGAATGATGTATCGACCGTAGTGAGCAATATGCCGATGTATCAGGGCATGAATCTTTACGTGGCAGATCTCGATACCCATGAAATCCTGGGTGCAACGGATGAGAATACGATCGGAAAGAAGCTGGAACATGGTATGCCGCGGCGTACCTCGGGCGGAACCAAGATGGTGAGCAGGGAATTGG
>ENA-OQEB01000085-OQEB01000085.1-human-gut-metagenome-genome-assembly--contig:-NODE-85-length-36115-cov-3.997860_pt1 | contig 36115 bp, 40 predicted proteins | sample MGYA00242787_ERZ504619 | MGnify/ENA primary metagenome ERZ504619 (study PRJEB26092, sample SAMD00036317) | human gut metagenome | host: Homo sapiens | study: EMG produced TPA metagenomics assembly of... | reverse complement strand
AACAAAACAAACATTATAAGCGCAATTATCGAAACAAAAACAAGCGTCCTTTTTGAAGATGTGTTTACAATGCAGTTTGAAACGCTGATGAGGACAGCAGTTACAAAAACAAAAATACAGGCAGTTACTGCGGCAAGGTAAAAGCTGTCAAAGCCTTTCATATCACCAAAATATGCGGTTTTTGACAATAGCTGAACAGAAAACGGTTGCTGTGCAGAATATGCACCGATAACAAAATCGGTAAAAAACAAAGTCAGCATTAATGCGCCGAATATAATAAGAGTTGTAATTACAGGTTGTTTTATTGACAGATTTTTGGTGCTTGTGGAATTGAATCCAAATATAACAGGCAGAAACGCAAAGATTAAACAGTCTGCAACATTGCTCCGAATATTTGAAAAATCGGGTGTAACAAAGTTGCTGTTCGGTGCAAATTCAAAAGATTTTATATTTCCGAAAAATATCACGGCAAAAGCAATTATGAGAAACGCAAGCACAAAAATGCTGACTCTTGAAAGCGGATTTATCCCCTTTGACGCACCGTAAACACAAATGCAAAGTATCAGAAAGGCAATCACCTTTGTGTCGACATCGGGATTAACTCCCGAAACAAACATATCGCAGAATCTTATCAGAAAAGAAACGGTTATCACGGTGAAATACATACAATAGTATGAAGAAACAAAGAAAAAGCCCGTTTGCGATGTGTTTTTTGCAAAGGCTGAGAAATCAAGTCTTGTTCTGTGCTTTATCGAATAAAAAGGAACAAAGCACAACAGCGTGAAAAATATTCCGAATCCGATTGACGCAAGACTTGAAAAAATATTGTCGCTCTGCAAAAAGCTCCGCCCCATTAACAATATCGGAAGTACAGAACATACAAACAGCGAAAGCATAAGTCTTTTTGACGGAAAAGTTACATTTGATTGCATTACATCTCCTCCGTTTCGGGGAATTTCTGAACCTTGATTGTGTGCTTTGAAAGCCTTTTCCAATCTGCTCTGACAAAGACATCACGCATACTCCGCCACGAGAACGGTGCAAGCGATGACATATACGGCACACCGATTGATGTTTTGGAACACATATTGACAAGCACTCCGCAGGTGAGCAGAACTATTCCCCACAAGCCGAACATTCCGCCTGCGATAACGCAGAAAAATCTCAACACCATAATAGGCGGATAGAGTGCGAATGTGACATAACTGCAAATTGCCGCAGTTGCAACAACCATAAGAGTTGACGAGCTGATTATGCCTGCGCTGACGGCACTTTCACCGATTACAAGCGCTCCGACAATGCTGACAGCGTGTCCGAGCGGCTTTGGAATACGCAGTCCGGCCTCTCTCATGACTTCATAGATAAAGGTTATGAGAATAACTTCAAGTGTTACGGGTAAGGGTGTTTGCGACAAAGAATCGGATGTTTTCACGAGCAATCCGGTCGGAAAATATTCGGGATGAAACTGTGCAAAAGCCGTGTATATTCCCGGCAAAAATACGGCTATAAGGAACGAAATATACTTTAAAATCCGTATAAATGCCGCATAATACGGGCGGTTTGAATAATCATCAACGCTTTGAAATTCTTCTGCAAAAAGGTGCGGAATGATTATCACCGACGGTGTTCCGTCAATCAGAATTGCCACTCTGCCCTCCGACAGCTTTCCGCAGACCGTATCCGGTCTTTCGGAAATCCCGACACCCGAAAAAAGTGATTTTGAATTGTTGTCTTCAAGATAACTGCTTAAATATCCCGACGCAAGAATCATTTTCAGGTTGCAGTTTTCAAGCCGTTCTCTAATTGCTTTAAGAATTTGCTTTGACACGCTGTTTTGAAGATAACAAATCATCATCTGCGTGTTTGAACTGTATCCGCTTGTTATGGTTTCAAAAACAAGGTCGGGACTTTTGATTCTTCGCCTTATTAAAGTCATATTGATTCTCAACGGTTCTGTAAAACCTTCTCTGCAGCCTCTCTGCACTACCTCACTTTCGGGTTCCGAAACACTTCTGAACGAAAAGCCCTGTGCTCCGATTGCAAGCATACGACTGCAACCGTCAACAACAAGCAGGGCAAAACCTGATGTTGAAAAGCTGATTGCCTCGTCAATTGTCGTGAACTCGACAATTTCACTTGATGTCAGCACGGTATTTTTTATAAGGTCAAAAACCTTATCGGGAGATTGGCAGTCAAAATAATAATCAAGCAGAGGATTGATTACCGACAACGCAAGCGTGTCCTTTCCGCACATTCCTTCAATTGTGATTATTGCGGATTTTATACTGCATTGTCCCTTTAGATTCATTTCACGAACCGTAAAGTCTGCCGAATTTTTGAACATTTTCTTCAGAGTTGAAATATTTTCTTCTAATGAATTATACATTTAATCACCGTCTTAATATATCTGCTTTTTATTTTGCGGTATATCGGCTCAAATTATGCAAATATTAGTAACGGTGATGTTATGTTAATTTCAATAATCAGAACAATTTTGCTCTATGCCTTTGTCATTCTGGCAGTCAGGTTAATGGGAAAGCGACAGATGAGCGATATGCAACCGAGCGAGCTTGTAATCACAATGATAGTGTCGGATATCGCATCAATTCCTATGCAGAACACATCTCAACCGCTGTTGAGCGGAGTTATTCCCGTTGCGATTCTCGTTGCACTTGAAATTACCGCAAGCATTATTATGATGAAGTGGAGCGGTTTCAGAAGTCTTTTGTGCGGAAAACCCGTTATAGTAATTAAAGACGGAAGGATTCTGCAATCGGCTATGAAAAAGCTGCGGCTTACTACAGAAGATTTGAGCGTCAGATTAAGACAACAGGGTATTTTTTCAATCGAAGATGTTCAATACTGCATTGTTGAAACAAACGGTGAGGTAAGCGTTCTTGAAAAGCCTGAGAAGAGAAAGCCTTCTGCCGAGGATTTCGGGTTAAAAATTAAGGACAATAAAATTGAAACCGTAGTTGTCAGCAACGGAAAAATTCTTGAAAATTCGCTTAATTTATGTGAAAAAGAAAAGGGTTATGTTAAAAATATTCTGCAAAAGAAAAATATTAAGCAGAGCAATGTTTTTCTGATGACTCTTGACGCACTCGGAAATTACAACATTATAAAAAAGGAATAATAATATGAAAAGAATTTACATTGCACTTTCACTTGTTCTGGTGGCACTATGCTTTGCATCTGTTGAAACAGGATTTATTTCGGGCAAAACTGATTCATTCATTGCAAAAATTGAATGTGCCGACAGACTGATGAGCAGACTTGAATTTGAAGATGCGCTCAAAATATGTGAAGAAACAGAGAAAGAATGGTATGACAATGCCAAATTGATTGACACCATGCTCATTCACGATTATGTTGACAATATCGGATTAAGCATTTCGAGAATGACCGCATTTGCACAAAAGCAGAACCGTGATATGTACTTTGCCGAAAGCGTTCAGGCAAAAAAAGAACTCGCCTCCATTAAAGAAAGCGAGTTTCCGTTAGTTGAAAATATTTTGTAATTCTTACACAGAATTATTCTTTTTAATTTTGGAATTGATAAATTCGACCAGTCGGAATATGAGGAAAACGGCGGCATTGACTATTACAACGCTTGCACCTGTCGGGGTATCGCATGAATATGACACGCACATACCGACAAAGAAACAACAAAGTGAAAGCACACCAGAACAGAGAATTACCGACTTGAATTTTTACAGACTCTCATGGAAGAAAGCGCAGGGAAAATTATAAGTGCGGAAATGAGCAGAGTTCCCATAATTCTCATACCGATTACAATTGTGAGAGCCGTAAGGAGTGCAATTACCGTGTTATAAACACCTGTTTTAAGACCGGTTGCCCTTGAAAATGTTTCGTCAAAGGTTACGGCAAAAATCTTGTTGTAGAACAAGATGAATATTACGATTACGACAAGTGCAAGGATTCCGCACATAATTGCGTCGGCTGTTGTAGTGGCAAGAATACTGCCGAAAAGGTATGAGTTGAGGTCGGTATTTACGCCCGATACACTGACAAATACAACACCTATGGCAAGCGCCGTACTTGAAATTATTGCGATTGCCGCATCACCGTTGATCTTACTGTTCTCGGAAAGTCTTAACAGCAGAAATGCCGCGATAATGATTACAGGAACAGCAACTTCAAGCGGTGCAAGATTTAGTGCCGCCGCAACTGCAAGCGCACCGAAGCCCACATGAGATAATCCGTCACCGATCATTGAATACCGTTTGAGAACAAGCGTAACACCGAGCAGTGCCGCACACAAGGAAACAAGCGTGCCGACAATGAATGCTCTGACTATAAAATTGTATGAAAACATTTCAAAAATCATATCAAACATTTTTAGCACCTCCGTGAACTCTGTGCTGACATTCATCACACGGGCAATCGCTGAGAATAAAGCGTTTGCCGGCATCCGAATGCAGATACTGATGTGCCGTACCGTAGAAATACCAATTCTTTGCAAGGTGCAGAATTTTTGAGGCATTGCTCACAGCTGAATTCACATCGTGAGAAACCATAATAATCGTGATCCCACTTTCATTCAACTTTTTGATGAGAGCGTACATATCAGCCATTGCCATCGGATCAAGTCCCGTTACAGGCTCGTCAAGAATAATCAGTTTGTGAGTTGCACACAATGCTCGGGCGAGCATGACACGCTGTCGCTGACCGCCCGAAAGCTCTCTGAAACATTTTTTGCGTAAATCATAAATACCCGTGAGCTTCATATTCTCGGCGGCAGTTTTTTTCTGCTCCTTTGAATAGAAAAAGGTGTGTTTTTTATTAAGGCAGCCCGAAAGCACCACCTCTTGCACCGATGCAGGAAAGTCACGCTGAATATCGCTTGACTGCGGAAGGTAGCCGATTTCATTCTGTTTTAGTCCGTCACTATAGGTAATTGAACCGCTCAATGGCTTTAAAAGTCCGAGAAGTGCTTTCATGAGAGTAGTTTTGCCCGAACCGTTTTCACCAACTATGCAGATATAATCCTTTTTCTTTTATATCAACCGAAATATCATTGACAACGGTTTTGCCTTCATAACCGAGCGAGGCATTTTTAATTTTAATAAGCGACATCAGTATAACGCCTCCTTTAATGCTTCAAGATTTTGTTCCATAACAGAAATATAAGTTGCGCCGTTTTCAAAATCAGCCTTTGTGACATTGTGACATGAAGAAAACTGCATCGTCTTTGCAGAAGAATCTTCAGAGATAATCCGAGCAATTTTGCCGCTTGAAAGCTCAAGATAGAATACAACGGGTATATCGTGTTCTCTTGTAAAATCAATAAGATGAGAAACAACGGCTGTACTCGGCTCGGTTTCATGACTGCAACCCGGGAATGCACATTCATATCCAAGGTTGTAGTCGCTTACAAAATACAGAAACGGAAATCTGTCGCCGAAAACAAGCGTATCACGCTTTTTGTTATTTACAACTTCGGTAAATTTCTTATCAAGGCTGTCAAGCTGTGAAATGTAATTTGTTTTTTTGTTCATTGTAATATTTAGAATTTTTACTGTCAACTGACATCAACTCATCTGCGATTGAGGCAGACATACGCTCCGCATTTCTGATTGAAGTCCAGACATGCTCGTCATACTCCTCCCCTTCTTCGTGATCGTGACCTTCGTCATCATTATCCATATCTTCATGACTGTCATGTTCATGGTCATGATCCATAGACTGTTCATGTCTGAGAGGAACATACTCCATCATCTTCATCACTTTTACATCTTTGTTTTCAATTGACGAAAGAACTCCGTCAACCCATTCATCGCTTTCACCGCCGTTGCAGATAAAAATATCGCAATTTTCAATTGCTGTAATATCTGACGGTTTGGGTTCATAACTGTGCGGATCGCTTCCGGGCGAAAGCAACAGGCGAATATCAACTTTATCGCCTGCAAGCTGTCTTACAAAATCATAGTAAGGAAAAATCGTTGTTACAACGCTGATTTTACCGTCAGATTTCCTGACATCTTCAGTTCTGTCACAAGCGGAAATTAATAACAAGCCGCAAATTATCACGGCAGAAAGAAAAATTGAAACAAGTTTTTTCATATATCACTCCAAATAACACTTAAAAAGTCATAATACACAAAAGGGATTGCATAAAACATCTTTATGCAACCCCTTTATAATTATTTGCAGAATCGATAAATTTATCCGAAAGCTGTTTTATGCAGCTTTAGCGGCAAGCTTCTTTGCCTTTTTATGACGCTGCCACATAACCCAAAGCGGACCTGCGATACAGATTGAAGAATAACAACCTGATATGATACCGATAATCATCGGAAGAGCAAAGCCCTGAACAGATGTGATATTGAACGCACAGGCAACAACATAAACAACAAGAATAGCCGAAAGTGTTGTTACAGAAGTCATAATTGTTCTCTTAATACACTTTGTGCAGCTGAGGTTGAATATCTTGCCAACATCTGTTTTGCTTCCGACAAGCTTCTTTTCCTCACGAACACGGTCATAGATAACAATTGTATCGTTAAGCGAATAACCGAGAATCATAAGAACAACTGCGATGAAGCTTGCGTCAATCGGCATCTGGAAGATTACATACATAAAGTAAATCATTGCAACATCGTGGAAGAGGCTACGAGAGCCATAACACCTGCCGAAAGACCGCCGATTTTCTTAAATCTGATTGTTACATAAAGAACCATAAGCACGGCTGCAATTGCAACAGCAGTAAGACACTTGAGAAGGAAGCTGAAACCCATTGAAGCATCAACTGAATTTGATTCAAGACATTTGAAGTTATTGTCCGGATACTTCTTCTGAAGGTCTGATTCAAGGTTCTTCTGAATATCGGTTTTGATTGAATCGTTACCCGAGAACTGAACAGTTACAGTTGTGCCGCTGTCACCCATAAGATCCTGAGCATATGTAGTAGTGATTCTGTCCTCTGTTGTTTCAACCTGAATAAAATCAGTAAGTTCAGACTGATTGATTTCACCGCTGTAGCTGAATTTAAGTGTGGCACCGCCAGAGAACTGAATGTCAAGCTGTGTACCGAAAATAAAGTTACATACGATACCGATAATAATAATTGCAAGAGAAATTCCGAAGAAAATCTTTTTGTGACCTACGAAGTCAATAATCTTGTGGCCTCTGTTATACTTTTCGGCAAATTCCTCATCTGTAAGGGGGGCATTTGAAACTGCCTTTGTCTGAGTTTTATCAGTCATTCTTAGCACCTCCAAACAACCATTTTTTACGCAGGAACTTAAAGCCCGCAACACTTCTGAGCATAATTCTTGTACAGAATACACCCATGATAAAGTTAGCAATTACGCCGACAAGAAGCGTGTAACCGAATGAGTAGATAGTACCTGTTGTAGACTCACCGAAGATGATTGAGAGGATATTTGCAGGACCAAATACAAGCATAAGGATAATTGATACGATAATAACGGTCATATTACCGTCAACGATAGCGGAAAGTGAATTCTTTGTACCCCTTTCAAGAGCACCGTCAAGAGTTCTGCCCGCTTTAAGTTCTTCTTTGATACGCTCGGCAGTAATAACATTACAGTCAACGCCCATACCGATTGAAAGGATAAGACCCGCAATACCGGGGAGCGTCATTGTGAACGATGAGAATACGGGGAAGTAACCTGATACAGCCGCAATGGCAAGACCCATCTGACCGAGAAGTGAGATAACTGCAACAAAACCCGGCAAACGGTAGAAGAGAATCATAATGATTGCAATAATGATAAATGCGATAACACCCGCATATGCCATTGCAACAAGTGAGTTCTCACCGAGGGTTGCGCTGATTGTGCCGTAGTTTGATGTTTCAAGCTGGAACGGAAGAGCACCTGCATTAATTTTTGATGCAAGGTCCTGAGCCTCTTTAGCTGTAAAGTCACCTGAAATAACAGCGTTGCCGTCTGTAATTTCAGCCTCAACCTTAGGAGCTGAAAGCATAATATCATCCATCCAGATTGAAACCTGCTGGTTTAGATATTCTTTAGTGATGTCAGCAAAACGCTCCTTACCGTTCTTGTCACCGCTGCTCTTCAGCTTAAGCTGAACTACATAGGAATTTTTACCTGTGGTCTTGTCTGTTGTCATACCTGCTGTTGCACTTTCAACATAAGAACCGTCCATAAGGATTGTCTTAGCTGTGTCTCCCGAAGGAGTTTTGTAAACATACCCGCCGTTTGAATCAACATCTGTTGTTTCATGACCGTCTCCGGGACGGAATGTAGCTGTGCTGTTGAAGAAATCTCTTCGATTGCCTCAATTGCGTTCTGGTCGGAATCTTCCTTCCATGGGAAACGAACAATGATTCTGTCGCTTTTTGCATCCGCATAAAGCTCATAATCTGTGATACCCTGAGATACCATTCTTAATTCAATGATTGACTTTGCAGACTCAAGCTGCTCGTCAGTTGCGTCAACATCTCCTGCCGGTTTGAATGTTGCTTCAACACCGCCACGGATGTCAATTCCCCATCGTATATCGCTGATGCCCTTTAATACTGTTGTTTTGTTATCGCCGGTGTAGTAGGAAATACCAAAAATCGCAGTAAACGAAAAGGCAAGTATCAGCAAAGCTACGACAAAGAATACAGGCTTTGGAACTCTTTTCATGCCTTTGAAACCTCCGTTAAATAATTGGCTGTGATTTTATTTTGCTCAAAAGTCAAAATAACTCTGTCACGAACATCCAATCACAGACCGTAACAGAGTTATTATAGAATTTTTTTAGGAAAATGTCAATGGATACGGAAATATTTAATAAAAAAAGAATTGAATTTATCAAAAAATACATTCTAATGTCATAAACTGCATACAAAATTCTTCCAAAATCCAACCGACAAACCAAATTTTCAAATAATGATTACTTGTTCAGAATCTTTTCGCAAGCCGCAAGCCTTGCACAGATACAAAAAACATCCATAGCAACTTCAAGCTCGTGGTTCGGAGGGAAGGTCGGTGCAATTCTGATGTTGGAATCCTTTGGATCAATTCCGAGCGGATATGTTGCACCTGCACCTGTAAGGACAACTCCTGCCTCCTTACAGAGAGCGACGGTTCTCTTTGCCGTGCCTTCAAAAACATCAACGCTTACAAAGTAACCGCCGTGCGGCTTTTTCCATGATGCGATATCAGCAGGTGCAAGTTCTTTGTCGAGAGTATCAAGAACAATCTCGAATTTTGGTTTAAGGACAGACTTGTGCTTTTCCATATGTTTAAGCACGCCGTCATAGTTCTTGAAGAATCTTACATGACGGAGCATATTAAGCTTATCATAGCTAATGATTTCGTAGTTATATTTTTCACGGAGAACCTTGAGGTTGTTCTCAGATGCAGCCATTGCGGCTACGCCTGCACCGGGGAAAGTAATCTTTGATGTTGAGCAGAAAAGAATCGGGAGGTCTTCATTACCTGTCTTTTTGCATTCATCCATAATGTTGAGCAAAACATCAGGTGTGTCGCTGATTTCATGGATGCAGTAAGCATTATCCCACATAATTCTGAAATCCTTAGCGGCAGGCTTTAAAGCGGCAAAACGCTTAACAACCTCATCGCTGTATGTGGTGCCGGCAGGGTTTGAATATTTCGGAACGCACCAAATACCCTTGATTGAGTCATCCTCAGAAACGAGTCTTTCAACCATATCCATATCGGGACCGTTGTCGTCCATCGGAATCGGAATAAGCTCAAAGCCGTAATACTGAGTAATGCCGAAATGACGGTCATAACCCGGTACCGGACAGAGGAATTTTCTGTTCTTTACTTCATACCATGGTTTGCATCCCTCAACAGCGGGAGCTGTCATAAAGCATGAAATTGTATCAAACATCATATTAAGCTTGAAGAACCGCCTACAATAACATTCTCTGCATCTACACCGAGAATATCCGCAAAAAGCTTTCTGCACTCTGTAATACCGTTGAGAAGTCCGTAGTTGCGGCAATCCATCTTATCCTCACCGATAAAATCGGATTTGCTGTTGATTGTATCGAGCATAGGTAAGGAAAAATCAAGCTGTTCTTTGCTGGGCTTACCTCTTGCCATATTGAGGTTAAGTCCCATACCTCTAATCTCCTCAAATCTCTTTGCGAGATTGCCATACTCTTTTTCAAGTTCCTGCTTACTCAGTTCAAGATAACCCATTTTGAATAACTCCTTAAAATATTATTGCAAATGCAATTTAAATTTCTAATATATTTTACTCTATTCGCCCAAGAAATGCAAGATGTTTTTTGCAATCTTGCATTTTTATTTTCACAAAAAAGAACAGACCTGCAACAGTCATTTTTGGTGAAAGTTTGCAAGTCTGTGATTTTGTGTTATTTTTATTGAGAATGTGTAGTTTTGTGCCAAAGCACAATTGGGATTAATAATACTGGTAGTAGTAATAACCTTTCTTTCTTCTCTTTGAATCATAAGTACAACCTACCTCAATCAGACCGAGTACAGTTGAATCGGCAAGCTTTACGCTGTCAAGAAGGTGCTGAAGGTCACCATGAGTTGTTGAGCGTTCACGAACAACTACAATAAAGCCGGCAATCATATCCTTGAGAAGCAGAGCATCGGCAACCACACCGATAGGAGGCGTATCAAAAATTACATAATCATAATCTCTGACAAACTGCTCATAAAGTTCCTGAAATCTGGTACTGCACATAAGCTCAGAGGGGTTTGGCGCAACCGTACCTGCCGGAAGAATGTCAAGATTCGGAAGAACATCATGCTTAACAGCCTCGTCAATTTCAATCATTTTACCGATTACATTGGTAAGTCCCTTTTTATTGTCAAGCTTAAAAATGTTGTGAACATTAGGACGGCGAAGGTCGCAGTCGATAAGGAGAACTCTTTTTTCCATTTTTGAAAAGGAAATTGCAAGATTTGCGGAAACGGTGCTCTTGCCCTCACCCTTTGAGTAACTGGTTACGGCAAAGCATTTTTTTCTTTTGCGGAAAGCGAGAACATAATATTAGTTCTTGCAGCCTTATACGACTCAACAATTGCAAACTTGCTCTTATCGGAAAGAGAAAAATTCTGTCCGTTATTTTTTTTATCGTCTTTCTTTTTAAATAATTTAAAATCAGGAGCCATAGTTCCTCCTTAACCCTGGTTCTCAAAGTCGGGAATTTCGGCAAATATAGGAATACCGTAGATATCCTGAATATCGTCCTCAGATTGATTGTTGTGTCGATAAGTTCAATAAGAATAGAAATAAGGCAGGAAGCAATTAATCCGATTGCCGCGCCTATAAGCATATTCTTTGTGTTACTCGGTGCATACGGAGCCGAAGGAACCTTCGCCTGACGAAGTGTTCCGATCTGACCGTAGCTGAATTTTGAATTATAAACCTCAGCCGCTTTTTCGGCAAGCTGATTGGCAACATTGGCACACTTCTGTGCGTCTGTACCGTCCACTGTAATTGTGATAAAGAAAGTACCGTCGGTTACATCAACATTAACCGTGCAACCGTCATAGAGTGCTGTCATCTCATCGGAATTTTTAAAGAGTGTAACGCAGATTTCAGCAAGATTTGCAGAGGCGGAAATATCAGCAGGATATATCTTCTGGTTCTCCTCATTGGTTGTCTTTTTGGCAGTATCATCGTCAGCCTTTTTAGGTGTCGTACTCTTGGTGTCGGCATTGGCATTTGCTCGCTGTGACGAACTGTAGTTCTGTACATAAATCATGGTAGATGTGCTGTACATCGGCGCAATTACAAAGCGTGAATACATAAAGAACAGCAGTCCCATTACAACAGTAGCAAGAATAATAAACTTGATTCTGTGCAAAAGGACGCCGACAATTCGCTGAATGGTTACATTCTTTGCCATTTATATAGCCCCTTTAATTCGTATTAAGTATTAAGAAAACATACCGTAAAGCAAAAAAGGTGTTTTTACGGCACTGATTTACATATTCATATTTCATTATATCTTATGTATTCTCAGCAATAATTCTATCATAAAATATTGATTGAAATAATTTATTTAATATTATACAAATTTTTCATTGTCGGATTCTTTAACAGCAAAAATAAAGGAAGCCGTAAAGACTTCCTTTATCATAGTTTATTAAGTTACGGTTATCAGCCTACAACATTAAGAAGTACGCCGGCTGCAACTGCTGAACCGATTACACCTGCAACATTCGGGCCCATAGCGTGCATGAGGAGGAAGTTGCCGGGATTTTCAGCCTGACCAACCTTCTGAGATACACGGGCAGCCATCGGAACGGCGGATACGCCTGCTGAACCGATGAGCGGGTTAACCTTACCGCCTGTTGCCTTGTACATAATCTTACCGAAAAGTACACCGAATGCAGTACCCATACAGAACGCAAGAAGACCGAGAACGATAATCTTGATTGTGTCAAAAGTAAGGAAGTTCTGACCGGATGCGGTTGCACCTACAGTTGTACCAAGGAAGATTGTGATAATATTCATAAGCTCGTTCTGAGCTGTTTTGCTGAGTCTTTCAACAACGCCGGACTCCTTAAAGAGGTTACCGAGCATAAGCATACCAACGAGCGGAGCTGCGTCGGGAAGGAAGATTGCGATGATAATAACAACAATTACCGGGAACATAATCTTCTCAAGCTTTGAAACGGGACGAAGCTGTTCCATAACTACCGAACGCTCTTTTTGGTTGTGAGCGCCTTCATAATAGGCGGCTGAATAATCGGAACAAGAGCCATATATGAATATGCGGCAATTGCGATTGAACCGAGAAGATGCGGAGCAAGTTTTGTTGTTACATAAATAGCCGTAGGACCGTCGGCACCGCCGATGATACCGATAGCACCTGCCTCTGCCTCTGTAAATCCGAGGAAAATAGCACCTGTAAATGTTAAAAAGATACCAATCTGTGCGGCAGCACCGAGGATAAGGCTCTTCGGGTTAGAGATGAGCGGACCAAAGTCGGTCATGCAACCGATGCCGAGGAAGATAAGAGGCGGATAAATGCCGAGCTTAACACCCTGATAGAGGTAATAAAGAAGTCCGCCGTATGTCGGATTCTCAATATAAGTTACTCCGTCAATCACCGTTTTGGCGTGTCCCGACACCGCAATATTCTGTGCGGTACATTGAGCCTCTGTCAAAAGCTGTGTTGTAGGCGGAGCATAATGCTCGGATAAAGATTAACAAGCAGCATACCGAATGCGATAGGAAGGAGCAAAAGCGGCTCATACTGCTTTTTGATTGCAAGGTAAAGCAAAACGATTGAAATACCAATCATTACATAGTTCTGCCAGTTAAGAGTTAACAGACCCGAGTCTTCAAAGATACCGACAACGGCATCTACAAAGCCTTGTAAAATTTCCATTAGATAACATCCTTTCCCTTAAAACTTTGCCTTAAAACGGGCGGGTATTATCAAGTACACCGGCTTTTGCCCATGCGGAACGACCGCCGTCTGATGACTTTTTAATACTCTTGATTCTTGCTTTTTCGGAAGAGCCGTACATTGTGGCAACCGCTGCGGAAATTACGGCAACAACCTCATCGGAAACACCGTCTGTCTGAGCAGGAGCAACAGGAACGGCAACAACGGGAGCAGGAGTTTCTGCTACGGTTTCAGCCTTTTTCTCTTTGCTCTTTTTGCCGGCATCTTGAGCTTTCTGAATGATTGCGCCGTAAATCTTGATTATGAAAATCAAGAGAATCAGCATTGCGAATACAACAACAAAACCTGTAAGAACAACTTTTGCAGAGGCAATACCTTTTTCGGCAAGGGAAAGCTCCTCTTTAGCCAATAAAGCTACATCGGAAAGATTCATAAAACAACCCCCATATTTGTCATTTGCATATAGGAATATTATACTTTATTCCCGAAACATTTTCAATAACAAATATGGGGCGAATATTTTTTTGGCGATATTACCAATTTATTTATTTGTGAGCCTGTTAATTTGTGAATTAAAGCTTTGCAATTTTATCGTTATTTGTCGTTACAGAATTATACATATTAATCCGTTACAGCCGTCATTGATAATTTTTTCAACAGTCTCCCCTATCCGCCTTCTGGCATCGGCAGGCATTCTGTACAGTTTGTTGTGAAGTCCCTCGTTAACGAGTTCGTGAACTGATTTTCCGAATATGTTACTCTCCCAGATTTTTTCCGGATTTTCGTCAAATTCTCTGAGAAGATAAGACACAAGCTCTTCGGACTGCTGTTCCGAACCGACAATCGGAGTTACCTCCGTCTGCGTAAAAATCTTCATCATATGAATTGACGGTGCGCTTGCTCTCAGCTTGATACCGTATTTTCCGCTCTGCTTAATAATCTGCGGTTCGTCAAGGGTAAGTTCGTCAATTGTCGGCATAACAATTCCGTAGCCCGTTTCCTGAACCTGTTCGTAAGCCTGTGCAATCTTGTCGAATTCTTTTTGTTTTTGCGAAAGAGTTTTTATGCAGTTCAGAAGTTCGTACTCCTCGGTTATCTCAAGCCCTGTTTCTTCCGAGATAACCTTGTAGAAAAGTTCGCTTTCGATAGATACGGCCATCTCCGCATATCCTTTTCCGAGGTCAAGACTCGTAACCTTTGCCGATGTGATGTACTCACATTGCTCAATATCAGAGATTATCTGCTGAATTTGCCTGATTTTCTCAATTTTGGCGGCATTTTTCTTTATTGAATCAAATACAACCGATTTCAGCCAATGGTCTTTATCGAGCTTTACAACCCATTTCGGAATGTCAACCTTGATTTCACGGATTGGAAATTCAAACAAAAGCTGTGCAAGTATCCTTTTGATTTCGGTTTCGTCAAGCTCCATACAGCTAACGGGAATTACGGGGACCTTGTATTCGGCGGTCATTTCGTTTGACAGGCGAATTGTTTCATCTGCCGTAGGGTCAACTGAATTGAGAAGTATAATGAACGGTTTATTGATTGCTTTCAGCTCATTAATTACTCTTTTTTCACTTTCAATATAATCTTCTCTCGGAATATCACTGATTGTTCCGTCAGTAGTTATAACAAGACCTATTGTTGAATGGTCGGTAATTACCTTTTTAGTGCCTATTTCTGCGGCATCATCAAAAGGAATCGCCTCGTTTGACCACGGAGTTTTTACCATTCTCGGTTCGTTCTCTTCGCTGTAACCGATTGCGCTGTTTACAATATAGCCTACGCAGTCAATCATTCTCACATTGAGGGTTGTGTTGCCGCCGAGATTGATTTCAACGGATTCCTCGGGAATAAATTTGGGTTCTGTGGTCATTATGGTTCTTCCTGCCGCAGATTGAGGAAGCTCGTCAACGGTACGCCTGTAAACTGCCTCGTCACGAATATTGGGCAAGACAAGCGAATCCATAAACCTTTTTATAAATGTGGATTTTCCAGTTCTGACGGGACCGACTACTCCGATATAGACATCGCCGTCGGTTCTTCGGGAAATATCCTGATAAACATTTCTCTCTTCCATTTTTTATACCTCCCTATATTCTCGGAATCAACAGCATTTTAGGTGCGTCGAGCACCTGATTTTCAGCCGAATTTTCCGAAAGCAGCAAATCAAGCTTTGTGTTGTGGGATTTAGCAATATCCCAGAGCTTTTCTCCCTTGTCGGCAAAGTATAATGTCAGCGCACAATTTTCGGGAGGTATAGGTTTATCCTCAAAAACATTTACATTTTTTACGGTGTTTACTCTGTTTTCCGAAAAAACAGCACCGCAGATTTTCAGCTCACAACGAATTTCTATGACATCATCCTCGGCAAGTCTGTAGCTTATACTTGCTGTCCTTGTACCGAAAATTTTTGCACAGGTGCAGTCTGTCTGCGGAATAATATGCTCATAATCGGCTGAACGCTCAATAAACACAGGAACATCTTCCCCGTTAAGCGCCAATATGCATATATTGATTTTTCCGCTTATAACCATACCTCTGTCATCGTGTGAAGCCTCGGCAGTAATTTGTTCTGTGAAAATATCGAGAATTCGTGAGATTTTTCCGTCATCAATCTTAACGGACATTTTTTCCATATGAGGTTCATTAATCGGAACAACCTCGCCCGTAATTTTTAATTGTTCAAACTCCGGCAACGAGGAAAATTCTGTTGAGTAGGCATCACACACAAATTCTTCCTCACGGGTTATATAGCCCTCCTCCGTAACGCAGAGCTTTACTTCAAGTATCACCGACGGCTTTTCGGAAAGCATATCATTTTTCAGTCTGATATCATACGACATAACATCGCAGGAAACACAGTTGATTGTGTTTTCGTCAATTCCATCACAATCTAAAATTTTGTTGAACGGCAACAGATAGTCAAGCTTTTCAACTTCTCCGCTCTCTGCGTTTGAAAGGTACAAAAGCTTGAGATTAAGTTCACCGTTGAGCATAAGCTTTCCCGTTACAGCCTTAGCGTCAATCACTCCGACGCTTACATCGCTGCGGAGAACGGATTCAATCTGCGGTTTTTCGCCTACCGAATTTCTTCGCAAACAGAAAACTGCTCCTGACAGAACGATTTAAGATCGGCACAGGTAACGGTCTTTCGGTCGGTTTCGATATTGTCGGAAGGCGTGAAAATGCTCGTCTGAGTTTTTGAAAATACCTTTGCATACAATGAAAACGCTCCGTGCATAACAAGTCTGCGGGGACTTAATGCCCTGCAGTTTATGTATTCCGGCTTGGTTTTTGTGATGATAACCGGATTGTCGGGAGCGTCTTTTACCGAAAAGTTCTGTGAAAAATTCACGCTTTGTTCGCAACAGCGCACGCTTTTCTTTATGCTTTCCACATACATCACATTCACCGTACAAAATCCGTCAATCTGAAGCTGACCTCACCGAATTCTGCTCTGAATTTTGGGTGTGAGGGTACATTTCAGAATTTTTTCTATATCCGGACAATAATCGGGCAGAGTGAGGTCAACATCTGCAAGCTGTTCGGCAACCGTGTCAAGCACAGCCGACGGTGTGCAAAACGAGCGGTTTTCCTGATTAAACTCCATATTTTTCTCTCCTTTATGTTTTATAGTTCAATTATATTAGGGAGTGCGGAAAAATATTACCCGTAAGATTAATCATAATTTTATTTTAAAAAATAAGATGTGCAAAGTTTTTTGTAACTATGCACATCTTTGGCTCGAATTTATTGTAAACTATTACCGATAGCAAGATTTTGGAACAGTGTCCAAACATATGACTATTATTCCGGCTTGGTTTCCTTTTTGATTCCGTAAATTTTTCTCAAAATTGCCGATATGAATTTTGGTTTCTCAATAAGTACAACTTTCATAATTACCTCCGTACACAACAAATACTGACAACTACGAGTGCGCCTGCCGCAATGACGAGTACCCATTCACTCGGCAGAAGTGATGCACACAGCAGTCCCAGTCCAAAGCATACTGCAGATTTTATTCTCTGTGTGTAACAATTCACTGTATCACCCTATATCAGAATATACACAAAATCAAATTATGTGCAAAAGCGGTTGAATTATTTTTAAAATTGATATAAGATAAACTGAGAAAACAATTACGGAGAATTTTACAGACTATGAGAACACTTGAAATTAAAAAGAATGACGCAAATCAGCGACTCGATAAATTTTTACAGAAAAGATTCAAAACTCTGCCAAAGTCGCTTATGTACAAATATATAAGGAAAAAGTGTATTAAGGTAAACGGCAAAAAGTGTGATATTCAGACTATGCTCAAAGAGGGCGATGTGCTTACCTTTTATATTAAGGACGAATTTTTTTGAGGCATCGGAGCAAAAAAGCTATGAGTTCATGAAAGCACCGAAAACCTTTGACATTGTTTATGAGGATGAAAACCTTATACTTATAGATAAAAAGCCGGGTATAATCGTACACCCCGACAAAAATTATCACTTTGATTCACTTGTTGCAAGAGTTCAGCACTACCTCTATGACAAAGGCGAATATAATCCCGATGAAGAAAAAGCCTTTGCGCCTGCACTTGTCAACAGAATTGACAGAAACACGGGCGGAATTGTTATTGCGGCAAAAAATGCCGACAGCCTTAGAATTCTAAACGCAAAAATGAAAACAAGAGAGCTTGAAAAATACTATCTCTGCCTTTTATACGGAAAGCCAAAAAGGGACTGCGACACACTTCACGGCTATATGACCAAGAATGAAAGTAAAAACAAGGTTACTGTTTTCAAAAATGAGGTTGAGGGTTCAAAAGAAATCAAGACAAAATATGAAATTCTTGACTTCAACGGCAAATTCAGCCTTGCCGAGGTTGAACTGCTGACGGGCAGAACTCATCAGATAAGAGCGCATATGGCATCAATCGGACATCCGCTTGTGGGCGATACAAAATACGGCAAAGGCAAAAAAGCACCCGACAGCATTAAGTATCAGGCGCTTTACAGCTATAAGCTGAAATTCAATTTTGAAACCGATGCAGGTATTCTTAATTACCTTAACGGCAAGGAATTTAAGGTAAACGATGTATGGTTTGCAAAAAACGGAAAGATAAATCTAGATAGATAAAGGCGGTCAATAACCGTCTTTTGCTTTGCAAAAACAAAAATTTTAATCTTCTTTAATACACATAAACGCGCTCATTGTGCCTCTGTGACCTTTGGTGGCACGGTGACTCCATAAGAGGTCGCTGTTGCAACTGGTGCAGACATCCGAAACTGTTATGTTTTCATTCTTTACACCTGAAGCAGTAAGAATCTGACGGTTGGTTTCAAGGAGATCGACCATATATTTTCCGTTTCCTTTTTCAAAAAACGAACTTTGAGCTGTCAAGGTCTGCAAGATTCAGAAAATGTTCTGCACATGGTAGTCAACCTCATAGCAACAAACTGAAATTGCGGGACCGATTGCAGCTTTGATATCGACAGGGTTTGTGCCGTAAAGCTCAGTCATTTTCTCAACAACCTTTTCCCCTATTCTGCCGACAGTTCCTCTCCAGCCGGCATGGGCAAGTCCGATTGCCTTATTCTTTGTATCGACAAAAAACAGCGGTGTGCAGTCGGCATAGTAGGTTACAAGGGTTACTCCCTTTTCATTTGTAATCAAGGCGTCAACGCTCTCCATATCACGGGGCTTGTAGATGCCTATGCCCTTTTCGGCAGATGTTACCGCTCTTACAACCGTGTGGTGATCCTGTGCCGAGGCTACAAGACTTTCATAGTCAAAGCCTGCACTTTTGCAGAATCTTTTGTAATTTTCGGTTACGCTGTCGGGATTGTCACCTCTGTTGAATGCCATATTCATTGATGTAAATTCACCCGTTGACACACCGCCGAGTCGGGTTGTGAATGCGTGATTGATGAAACTAATTTCTGATAAAGAATTATATGTAAGATACGGAACCGTATCAATGTTGTTGAGCTTCATTGTTTTTGAAAAAAATTTCATAAGTGTTCCTTCCATATTTTATAATAAGATTATTTTTAACCGATTAATTGCTTTGTCAATATTTTCCGACAAAATATTATGCTTGAAACACGGCTGAGTTAATGATATACTATATTCATTCAGAGGTGTTGATTATGAAAAAAAGTTTGTTTGGCAAGAATATTCCTGTCAACTGTTCATATTGCGAATACAACGGAATTGAAAATGATATTATGTTCTGCAAAAAGTCAAAGCAGGTCAAGGACGGAAAATGCAGATCGTTCAAGTATGACCCGTTGTTGCGTATGCCGAATGTCACGGTTTTTAAGACAGATTTTTCGGCTAAGGATTTTAAACTTTAATCCGCTGTATTTTTATTATACAGGAATGAATTTTGTTAATATTCCTTTTCAGAATTAAATTACACATTCAAAAGAAAAAGCTTTACCGTTTTTTGGTAAAGCTTTTAGTTTTGCAGTCTTTATAAATTTACGCCATCTGAAAATCACGAATATAGCTTGTGATAGCCTTTTCAATGATTTCCTTTGCCTTGTCAACACCGTCAGTTTCGGTTACCGAAGTAACCTTGTCAGCCTCAAGTGTTTTGTAAACCTGGAAAAAGTGCTGAATTTCTTCAAAATAGTGTTTTGGAAGTTCGCTGATGTCGCTGTAGCAATTGTAGTTGGGATCGTTAACGGGAACTGCAATAATTTTTTCGTCACAGCTGTCGTTATCAACCATATTGAGAACGCCGATAGGCTTGCATTCAACGAGCGTCATCGGCTGAATTGTTTCACTGCACAAAACAAGAACATCAAGCGGATCGCCGTCATCTGCAAAGGTTCTCGGAATAAAGCCGTAGTTTGCAGGATAGTGAGTTGATGTAAAAAGCACACGGTCAAGCTTGAGCATACCTGTTTCTTTGTCAAGCTCATATTTGTTTTTGCCGCCCTTTGAAATTTCGATTACGGCATAAAACTTGTCTTTTGTAATTCTCTTCGGAGAAATGTCGTGCCAAATGTTCATAATTTCTGTCACCCTTCTTAATCTTATTTTTGTATATCCTGTAATACCCTGTGAAACATTATGTTATGGTTTAATTATAAGAAATCCGTCAAACTTTGTCAAGGAATTTTTGTAATTTCAGTCAAAATAATTCAAAATAAATAATTTTCGGTCATAATTATTCAAAAATTATGACCGAATTTGATTATTTATTACTTTCTCACATTTTCAACAATAACTTTTACAAACTGAATTATAAATGTCGGGATGAATGCAAGGAGGGCTATAAAGCCTGCCTGTGCGCCTGTGAGTGCGGTAACGCTGAAAAGCGGCTGCATAAACGGAACAAACAATACAAATGCGAGCAGTAATGTTCCGATAAAGAAAGCGCCTATGCTTGCCGTATTTGAAAAAAGTCCGAGTTTAAAGATTGAATGTGTACTTCTGCAATTAAAGCCGTGGAACAGTCTTGCAAGCGTGAGTGTTGCAAATGCCATTGTGCTTGCAACGGCTGGACTTGTCTGAAGTCCGATGTAGAATGAAATGAGCGTTACAACGGCAATCAAAGCACCCTGTCCGAGCATAAGAGCAGAAAAGCTTTTTGTAAGGATTCCCTGTTTCGGATCACGGGGTTTCTGTCTGAGCAAATCTTTTTCGGGCTTCTCCATACCGATTGCAATTGCGGGAAGTGAGTCTGTAAGAAGGTTGATAAACAGAAGGTGAACCGCCTCAAACGGTACGGGCAGAGCATGATTGAACAGAACAACACGGCAAAAATGCCTGCCATATTACCCGAAAGCAGGAAAAGAATTGCATTTTTAATGTTGCGGTAAACATTTCGGCCGTTTGCAACCGCCTTGATAATTGTAGCAAAGTTATCATCCTGAAGAATCATAGATGCGGCGTCTTTTGAAACTTCTGTACCTGTGATACCCATTGCAACACCGATATCCGCTTTTTTGAGAGCGGGTGCGTCGTTTACACCGTCACCTGTCATGGAAACAATGTTGCCTTTTCTTTGCCAAGCCTCAACGATTCTGATTTTGTTTTCGGGAGAAACTCGTGCATAAACAGAAATTTTCTCAATTTTTTCGTCAAGCTCCTTATCGCTCATTGCGTCAAGCTCAAGACCTGTAACTGCGATGTCGCCGTCATTGAAAATACCAATCTGCTTTGCGATTGCACTTGCTGTGATTTTGTGGTCGCCCGTAATCATAACAGGCTTGATTCCTGCACGGATTGCATCGGCAACAGCCTGTTTTGACTCCTCTCTCGGAGGATCTATCATTGAAACAAGTCCGATGAATGTATAATCATTCTCTGTGTCAACCGTGAGAGCCTCATCAGATTCCTTGTATGCAAAGGTGAGAACACGGAGTCCCTGTTCGGAATATTCACGGTTAACTCTTGAAATCTCAGCCTTATCTTCATCTGTAATCGGACGAATACCGTCTTTTGTTGCGATACTTACACAACGGTCAAGAATCGAATCAAGCGCACCCTTTGTGAGAATATGATTTACACCGTGCATTTTGTACTTTGTGCTCATCATCTTTCTGTCGGAATCAAACGGAACTTCCTCAACCCTTGTAAGAACATCCCTAAGTACATTTTCGTCAAGTCCGATATGCTGAAATGTTTCAAGCAAAGCGTACTCGGTCGGGTCGCCTATTCCCTTTCCGTCAACGATACTCGAATCGTTGTTTAGAACCATATCGTAAAGGAGATGACGGTGGCTTTCAATATTGAGGTCAAGCTGATCCTCAAGAATACTTTCGCCGTTCACATAGATTTTCTGAACAGTCATTTTATTCTGTGTGAGCGTACCCGTCTTATCGGAGCAGATTACAGACACACAGCCGAGGCTTTCAACAGCTTTCAAATCCTTGATAACTGCATTTTCTTTTGCCATTTTTTGCGTACCCATTGCCTGAACAATTGTAACGATTGAGCCGAGTGCCTCAGGAATTGCGGCTACTGCAAGTGCAACGGCAAACATAAGAGAGTTGAGAACCGACATTCCGTTGAACATACTCAAGCCGAAAACTACTACACAGATTGCCATAATAATAACGGCAAGTCTGCTCGAAAATTTATCAAGGCTGAGCTGGAGGGGAGTTTTCTTGCTCTTTGCCTGATTCATAAGTGTAGCAATTTTACCGATTTCTGTGTTCATGCCTGTTTCCGTAACAACGACAATTGCTCGGCCGTATGTTACAAGGCTACCCGAAAAGACCATATTAGTGCGGTCGGCAAGCGGAACTTCCTTTTCAATTGTCTCCACACTTTTGTCAATATTTGTAGATTCACCCGTGAGCGAGCTTTCATTTACCTGTAAAGAATAGTTATTTATTATTCTTCCGTCTGCAACAACAAGGTCGCCTGCCTCAAGCACAACAATGTCGCCGGGAACGATGTTTTCTGAATCAATTTCAATTTTTCTTCCGTCACGGATTACCTTTGCCGAGGGTGACGAAAGCGATTTAAGGCTTTCAAGCGACTTTTCTGCCTTGACATGCTGAACCGTGCCGAGAATAGCATTGAGTGTGATTACCGCAAAAATTACGATTGTGCTTTCAACACTTCCCGAAAACATTGAAACGATTGCCGCAATTATAAGGATTATTACCATAAGGTCGGCAAACTGACTTAAAAACACCTGAAAAACAGATTTCTTTTTGCTTTCTTCAAGCACATTTTTTCCGTGTTTTTCAAGAAGCTGTCAGCCTGTTGTGACGAAAGTCCTTCGCTTGTGACACCGAGCTTGTCAAGAGTTTCGCTCTCGGTCAACTGATACCAATTTTTCATAATTTTCTCCTCCGTTCGGATTGCAGAATACAGACAGACTGAAAAAGGCAAATAAAAAAGACCTTTATTGCAAGGTGCAACTCACCCTACAATAAAAGTCTTGTCCTTTAAGATATAACCGATACCGAAAACGGTATGTACTGACGATTAATATCACAGATTATCTGCGAACTACTCCCCTTTATCTGCAATCATTCTATCAAATTTATTCCTCATTGTCAACAGAATTTTCCGAAATTTTGTTGATATCATCATTTTCGGCAACAATTTCATCTGTGACAAGGTGTCTTTTGCGTTTTTTGGGTTTACTGCAGGTTGCAAATATTATGCCCAAAAATGCAAGAAAAGCACCGCTGCATGAAAAGACTGCGGAAAAATACGGGCGTTCAAGAGCATATGCAACAATTGTTGCGACAATGAAAAGCACTGCGGCAACAAGCATTAATATAAAAGCGGTTTTGTAAAGACCATTCATTTTTCTTTTCATAATCAATCACCAAGATTGTTTGCAATGTTTGCAAAATCTTCAAGTTTCAGCTGTTCCGCCCTTGCATTCAGAGGAACGGAAGAATTATCAAGAATTGCGTTGACCTCTGCCTTTGGCAAAGAAAGTCCGGATGCAAGAGAATTTGAAAGTGTTTTTCTTCGCTGTGAAAAGGCGGCTTTTACAACCTTAAAAAACTTCTTTTCGTCATCAACCTTCACGGGCGGTTCTTTGAGAATGTTAAGTCTTAAAACAGCCGAATCAACCTTTGGAGCAGGCATAAACGAGCTGGCACTAACCGAAAACAGCATTTCGGGTTCTGCGTAATAGTTGACCGATACCGTTACCGCACCGCTTGCACGAGAACCCACCTCAGCACAAATTCGCTGAGCCGCCTCTTTTTGAACCATAACCGTGATTGCACAAATCGGCAGTCTGTCCTCAAGCAATTTCATAATTACGGGAGATGTGATGTAGTACGGAAGATTTGCGCACACAACAACATCCATACCCTGAAATTCTTCTTCAATCAGCTTGTGCAAGTCAATTTTAAGAATGTCATCGTTTACAACTTTAACATTGTCGTGTTCGGAGAGTGTTTCTTCAAGAACGGGAAGAAGTCGCTTGTCAAGCTCAACCGCTACAACCTTGTCGGCAAGTGAGCAAAGCTCTGTTGTGAGAACCCCTATTCCGGGACCGACTTCAATTACGCCAACTCCCTCTCCGGCGCCCGAAAGCTCTGCCATTCTCGGACAAACTGACGGGTTTATAAGGAAATTCTGACCGAGTGACTTTGAAAAAGTAAAGCCGTGTCTTGAAAGTATATCTTTGATTGTACCTATATCTGATAATTTTTTCATCTTAATATGCGAAGCCCTTTCGGATATTTATTTTTCAGTCTTGAATTTGACGCTTTGCCAAAGCCTGTTGTGATTCCGTTTACGCAGACAGCCGTATAGCCTTTGACATCCTGTGACACGGCAATTTCCTCACCGTGAAGATACGCTGCAATTTCTTTACTGTTCACATCAAAATCAACTGCGGATTTACAGTTTTCCTTTTTAGCTGCCGTAAATGCACTGTGATGCGGTTCGATTCTGTTCTTGACAATTTCGCCGAGAATAACTCCCGCACGGAGAATCTGCAAGCCTTTTACATCAAAATTATAATTCTGTGGAAGAACTATAATTTTATCATTTATAACCTCAATATTTTCACCGAACGGTCTGTCGATAAAAATACTGTCATAAAAATCAAAAATTTTCGAGACAATTTTATTATTCTTTTTAGGAATATTATAATTAGAATACGGCTCGCCCTTTTTGTGAAGCTTGGCAGCAAAATGTCCTTCTCCGCCGTCCATCGGGAAAATTCTTCTCGCATAATCAAGCGTAGGTCTGCCGAATGTTACGCCCGAATCAACAAGTTCAAAATCGGGATTTTCTGTAAGGAACCGAGAAATTACGCCCTCGTTTTCTTCCTTTGAAAAAGTACAGGTTGAATAAACCATATATCCGCCGTTTTTCAGGGCATCCTTTGCACTGTTGAGAATCAAAAGCTGACGGGCGGCACAACTCCTTACATGCTCAATGCTCCATTCACGCTCCGCATCATTCTTGCGGAACATTCCCTCACCGCTGCAGGGGGCGTCAACAAGAATCCTGTCAAAACGGTTTTCAAGCCTTTTGCAAAGTTCATCGGGACGGCAGTTTGATACAACTGCGTTTGAAATTCCCATTCGTTCAATGTTCGATAAAAGAATATTTGCTCTGCTTCTTACAATTTCATTGCTCCACAAAAGTCCTGTTCCGTTAAGTTTAGCGCCGATTTGCGTACTTTTTCCGCCCGGAGCGGCACACAAATCAAGGACATAATCGCCCTCATGAACATCAAGCATTGTAACTGCCGAAGTTGCAGACGGTTCCTGAACATAGAACGCTCCTGCATGGTGCAGAGGATTGTTGCCGATTGACTTAACATCGGACGGAATATAGAAGCCCTCATCGCAAAACGGAGTTTTTTTCAGTTCAAAATCAAGAAGTGAACAAAGCTTTTCGGGCGAACATTTTAAGGTGTTGACACGAAGTCCTTTTATAAAATCATCGCTGTTATAAAATTTTAAAAATTCGTCAAATTCATCACCCAGAAGTGATTTCATTCGCAATAAAAAATCATTCATGAATAAACAAGCCTTTTCGGGATAATAATAGTTTTGTAAAGGAGGTGTTGAAATGAATTTCAATCAGAATCGGAACAACAATCAGAACAAGAACGAGCAGAACAGCCAGAATAAGAATCAGAACAACAATCAGAATAAAAATCAGCAGAACAGCCAGAACAAAAGTCAGAACAATTGCAGATGATTACATTCTGAAGTTCTCCCGAGCCGTGTCTTTTGATACGGCTTTTTTCTTTATGGGAATTAATAACCGTATTCTTCGCCGATGATAATAACCTTGATTCTGTCAATATGTCTTTGCTGAGCGGATACCACATAGTTACAGCAGATTCTTGTGTCACCGTGACAACCGTCACAGAGCTCGGGATTTTCTTTTCTCAATGAAACACATTCGCCTGTTTTTCCGCAGGGGGTTTCAATGCCGAGTCTGATTGTATTCTGCGGAGCGGCAATTGTTTTAACTCTCTTAATTGCCTCGTCGATATTCTTTACAATTTTGTTGATACCGCATACAACGATAACGCTTTTCGGACCGTAAAGAAGTGCGGCAACGCGGTTTGAGTTGCCGTCAACATTATAAAGCTCTCCGTTTTCGGTAAGAGCGTTTGTGCTCATAAAAAATGTGTCTGCCCTGAAAGTCTGACGGTAAACCTCTTCAACCTCGGGACGAGTCATTCCGGGTGCGGAACGGTCAAGAAAATTGTAATCGGGTGAATTAATTATCTGATAAATTCCCGTTTCGTCGAGAGTTTTTGAACCTCCGCATGAAATTGTTTCGCCCTTTTTAATGAGTGTTTTTACAAGTGCCTGAGCCTCTTCCCTGTTTTCGCAAAAATAAGGTTTCATCTTGTTGCGTTCAAGATTTTTCATAACTTTCTCAACTCTTGCTCTCATTTCATCAGTCATAATAATTTCTCCGTTTCATAATTTCATAAAGTAATTAAGCAAGTTTTTGCATTAAATAATAGTTCTTTAAATGAACAATATCCGTCCCTACGCTTGACATTCTGCCTACGGTTACAATCTGCTCACACATAATAATTGTGATTTCATACACTTGCCAACATTTTCACCAAAATCATATGTGATCATTATACAATACAAATTGAATTTTGAAAAGAAAATTATTTGTCAACGGCACGGGTTTTGCGAATAAAATGATAAGAGATTAATTTTAGGAGAGATTTTATGCCGTCAGTTTATCTTTCACCGTCATTGCAGGAGTACAACCCTTATATTGACGGAGGAAATGAAGAATATTATATGAATCTTATTGCAGACGCATGGAGCCTTATTTGAGGGCAAGCGGAATAGATTTCAGGCGAAACGATCCCGATATGACGCTGAGTCAGGCAATTGCAGATTCAAACAAGGGCAATCACGATTTGCACCTTGCAATTCACAGCAACGCCGCTCCCGAGGGTTCGGCAGGCAGATACACGGGTGCAGATATTTATTACTATCCGACAGGCAGTAACGGCAAGCGTTTCGCTGAAATTCTGCAAAAGAATTACAAAGATATTTATCCCGAACCGAACGATGTTGACATAATCCCCACCACCTCACTTGCGGAAGTCAGACGGACAAAATCACCGTCGGCATTGATTGAGGTTGCATATCACGATAACCCCGAAGAAGCTCAATGGATTAGGGACAACATTAATGCAATCGGCAGAAATCTTGCAAAATCAGTTGCCGAGTATTTTAATATGCCGTTTGTCGAGCCGTAATTTAATTTTGACAAAGAATAAAGGTCAACACGATTATGTGCTGACCTTTTGTTATTCATAAAGATATGCGTTTAAAAATAATCAGATCTTTCGCTCATATTGTTCCTTTCATTACATTTCAATTAGATGTTCACAACATTCGGAACACATATTTCTTTTGATATTAACTGTTTGCCCAACCGCAAATTTCAATTTGTTTTTATACAACTTCAATATCATTCATCTCAATACTGCCCCAGCTTTTTGCCAGGTGTTTTGGTATTTATCGGGTTTTCTTCTTCTGAAAGTCAGACCGTCTGCGACCTCTAAGGTTTCAAAGGGGGTGGCATCGTTCTTTCGGCTGTAGAAAACATAGCGTGTATAGTATCCGCCACGGACAATTTTTGATATGTCTATTTTCAATTTTGCCGTGTGAGTTTCGCCCTTTTTTCCCGAATAGAAATTTTCGACCACAAATGCGGTAACGGGATATCTTCGGTAATCGCTCATTTCAACACGCAGGCAAAGATTTTCAATATCAGCCTTGTTTTTCCATGTGAGTTCAAGCAAAATCTGCTCGTCATCATAGAAAATATTATCCTCTTTGCCGTTATATCCGGCAAATTGCAGACATAGGTCGTTTCTGTCGGCATGATGCTTGTGTTCGTTTCCGACATATTCAATAGCACGGAAATTTTCGTTTGCACTTCCGAGATAGATTTTTACAGCGTCTTCAACATCGCCGTCAAAAACAATTTTGCCGTGGCCAAGAACTATGCACCTGTCGCAAAGGTCACGAATAGTATTCATATTGTGTGAAACATAGAGGACCGTTCTGTCCTCCTCGGTTGCAAGGTCACGCATTTTCCCGATACGCTTTTTCTGAAAGTGCATATCTCCGACAGCAAGCACCTCGTCCATAATCATGATTTCTGCATCAAGGTGTGCCGCAACAGCAAACGCAAGCTTTACGAACATACCCGATGAATAACGCTTTACGGGCGTGTCAATGAACTTTTCGCACTCTGAAAATTCAATAATACTGTCTATTTTTGAAGTGACCTCTTTCTTTGTCATTCCGAGGATTGCACCGTTAAGGTAGATGTTTTCCCTGCCGGTAAGCTCAGCGTGAAAGCCTGTTCCGACCTCAAGCATACTGGCAATTCGTCCCCTGAAACGCACTCTGCCGTCTGTCGGAGAGGTAATTCTGCATAAAACCTTTAACAGAGTTGACTTGCCTGCACCGTTAGCGCCTATAATTCCTATGCGTTCTCCACGGTTTACCTCAAGGTTCACACCGTCAAGTGCTAAAAATGTGTCGCCTTTCGTATATTGTTTGGCACCGATTCTCTGATTCGGATCTTCTTTACCTCTTTTTTTTGCATACCAACTCTGCAAATCATGACGGAGAGTTCCCGAACCGATTGCACCGAGTCGGTATTCTTTTGAAAGATTTTCAATTTTTATTACGCAATTTTCATTCATTTCAGTCATGACATCATACCGTATCTATAAAATTCTTTTCTACCCTATTAAAGACGATTATTCCGAACAGAAGAACGACTGCCGTAACAGCAAAGCTCAATATGAGATATTGCCACGGAAATGTTCCGCTGCCTAAGAACCCGTAACGGAATGTTTCAATTAGCGGAGCAACAGGATTTAAAAGTGCAAGCGGACGGAATGAATCCGACACCTGAGAAACAGGATAAACAACAGGAGTAATATACATCCACAATGTTACTCCGAATGAAACAAGCACACCGAGGTCACGGTATTTTGTTGTTACAGACGAAACAATCAGTCCGCAGCCTGTGCCTAAAAGTGCCGAAGAAAGCAAAATCAAAGGCATAAGCAATGCGCATAAATTCGGGTGAACATTTGAACCCGTAAACATATATATAAGAACAAGTATAAAGAACATTACAAAGTTAATCAAAAAACCGATTGTGTTGTAAATTATGTTTGCGCACGGCATTACGAGCCTTGGAAAATACACCTTGCCAAACAGCCTTGCGTTGCCGATAAAGGTTGATGAACTGCCGTTAAGACAGCTTGAAAAAAATGACCACAAAATATTGCCTGCCATAAAAAACAGGAATTGAGGCATTCCGTCAGTTGAGATATTGGCAATCATACCGAAAATTACGGTAAAAACAAATGTTGAAAGGAACGGCTTTATTATTATCCACAACGGTCCGAGTACGGTTTGCTTGTAGGAATTTTTAAAATCACGCTTTACGAACAGCATAACAAGGTCACGGTACTTTCGGACATCACCGAGATTAAGCTCAAACAATCTGCGTTTTGAAGTAATATCGGTTATTTCATTATTTTTCAAGCCACATTCCCCTTTTGTCGGTATTTCACATACAAAAAATTTTAACACATTTATATTTTTGTGTCAATTCAGGTTGATTTGCAGACATAATAATGATAAAATAAATTAAGTTTATTTATGAAAGGAATTTGAAAATGACAAAAATTAAAAAGATTTCGGCAATTATGGTTGCCGCAGTTATTCTCTGCACATGCTTTTTAATGAGCGGTTGCGGCGGTGACACAGAGAGCAGTTCTTCTGAAAAAGCAACTTCTGCAGTTTCAAACGAAGAAACAACATCCGCAAGCACAGACACAACCGACTACAAATCAAGCTACACAGCTATTATTGATGTTAAAGACTACGGTAAAATCGAAGTTGAGCTTTATGAGGAGCTTGCTCCGATTACAGTCAAGAACTTTGTTGACCTTGCAAAAGACGGCTTTTATGACGGTCTTACTTTCACAGAATCATTACCGGCTTTATGATTCAGGGCGGTGACCCAAAGGGTGACGGCACAGGCGGCAGTGAAAAAACAATCAAGGGCGAATTTGCTCAGAACGGTGTTGAAAACAACCTTTCACATACAAGAGGCGTTATCTCAATGGCTCGTTCAAATGATCCCGACAGTGCAAGCTCACAGTTCTTTATTGTTCAGGCTGACAGCACATATCTTGACGGTCAGTACGCTGCATTCGGCAAGGTAACAAAGGGTATGGATATTGTTGATAAAATCTGTAAGGACACACCTGTTACAGATTCAAACGGTACTGTTGAAAAGAAAAATCAGCCTGTTATCAACTCAATTAAGATTGAGGAAAAATAATGAACGGTATGACTGTTCTTGTTGATGCGGATGCCTGCCCTGTTGTAAAATCGGTTGAAAGGATTGCAAAAAATCACAATGTTCCCGTTGTGCTTTTGTGTGACACAAACCATGTTCTAAAGTCAGATTACAGCGAGATAAAAATTATCGGTGCAGGTGCAGACGCAGTTGATTTGGCGCTTGTCAACCTTTGTAAAAAGGGCGACATTGCGGTAACTCAGGATTACGGAGTTGCGGCACTTGTGCTTGGAAAAGGTGCGTACTGTATTCATCAATCGGGGAAAATTTCTCGGATGATAACATAGGCGGTCTGCTTATGGACAGACACCTTGCCAAAAAGGCGAGAATGTCAAACGGCAAGCATCACATTAAAGGACCGAAAAAGACGTACAAAACAAGATGATGAAAAACTTTGAAAAAAGCTTTGAATCTTTACTTGTGAAAGCGTTAAATAATTCTAATCAGGAATAATAATAATTTTTCGGCATATACTTGAAATGCGCAAAATGTGTGTTGCAATAATCATAGGCAAAATGATGTAAATAGTCCATTGGGCAAAACGAAACCCTCGAAGCTACCGACTTCGAGGGTTTCTTCATAGGTTGTGCTGTTTACACTCTACCTGTCCAACCACTTGCAAATGTAATAGGCAACTACACTTGCTTCAACAGATAGGAAAAAGGATATAAGCAACTCCAAGAAAGTCGCCTTCTTCCTGACGGAAAGAGTCAACAGCACAAACAGCATATCACATCTGTTGAAATATATTTCAGCCAACCTTTACAAACAGAACACCCCGAAGAACTTAATCTTCGGGGTGTTTTATGTTTTACCGTAAGAATTTTTGCAGTCGCATACTCGGGCAAAATATGATATAAACGATTCAAACTATCTTCCCGACCGCACCTAACAGCTATTAACTTTTCACTCCTCACTTCCAACGGTATCCGTTGGTTCGGTTGATTTGACTTTTTTCTGATAGGTGTCAATATTAAAAATGCCGAGATTCTGTTTCCATTTCAGGATTCGCTTTACGGATGCGTCAACCTGAGCTTCGGAAATTTCACCGTTTTGAACAGCCTCAAGAACTGCGGGATATTGGGTATCGACAGATGAACAACAGAGCAAATCGTTACCGCATTTTGCCGCTGTGACTGCCGCCGCTTCATCTCCCGTAAAATCCGTGATTGCGTCCATGATAAGGTCATCGGTCATAATTACACCGTCAAATTTGAATTCATTTCTGAGAATATCATGCACCTTTTGTGAAAGTGACGCAGGATATTCGCTGTCCATGCAATTAACTATGTTGTGAGAAACAAGAATACAGTCGGCACCGGACTCAATTCCCTGATAAAACGGTTTAAAATCCGTATTTTCAAATTCCGAATAGTCACGGTCATCGTATGCAATTCCTGTGTGTGTGTCGCTGTTATTTCCGTAACCGGGAAAATGCTTCAGAACCGTGCCGAGCTTTTTTGATTTGCTTGTTTCAACAACGGTTCGCACATATCTGTTTTCCATATCAACATCCGAGCTGAAAGAACGGTCATACATAAAGCCGTATTCATCCGAGGTCATATCGCACACGGGAGCCAGATTCACATTGATTCCGAGTGAAAGAAGTAAATCCGCTTTTTCTTCTGCATCCTGCTTGACAGCATCCCAACCGCCGTCTGCATAAGTATCTTTTGGAGAAAGAAACGGAGTTTCACGGAGGTTTGGGTTACTGCTGACACGCACAACCGTTCCGCCCTCCTCGTCAACGCCGATTAAAAGCGGAATATCCGCCTCGTTCTGATAGCTGTGAATATCGTCAACAACTTCATCTTTGGTTTTACCGTCAAAATCTCTGCCAAACAGGATGTAACCGCCGATATTGTACTCGCTGACCTGTTGCACAGCGTCTTCATCGGGGCAGCGTACAAAAAACATCTGCCCCACCTTTCCTTCAAGCGTCATATCAGATATGAATTTATCAAGCTTTCGGTCATTAATTTCTTCGGCTGACATTGTTGTCGGCTGAACAGTCGTCTGCTCTGCAGGCTGTGATTTTTCGGACTGACTGCTGTTTTCGGCACAAGCCGTCATTACAAAAACCATGCATAATGTAAGCAAAGCAGATGAAGTTATTTTTAATTTTCTGTTAAATATTTTCATAAACGCCTTACGCTTTCTGCATTTTAGTCAGCGCACTGCTTGTGACACATACAAGGCACCTTACCGTTACACCGTTTGCCGTGGTACATGATACTGTGGTTTTGCCCGTTTTGTTGGCTGTAATTTTTCCGCTGTTTTCATCAACAGACGCAACAGTCGGATCCGTTGACGAATAGGTTGTTGAACAGGTCGCCTCACCGTCTGCAACAGAAAGATTCAGCAAGCTTGAATTACCCTCTGAAAGTGAAATTTTATTTTTGCCAAAGCTAACCGCCATTGCAAGAAACTTTACATTCACATTCACATTTTTTGTTTTACCGTCAGATGTCGAAATCGTGATAACCGTATCGCCTATGCCCGTGGCAACAATATTGCCGTTTTCATCAACAGAGGCAACTGACGGGTTACTGCTTGAATAGCTGACATCTATATCTCCCCTCAACTCCGTAATTTCGCTGTTAAGGGTGTAACTTTCAAAAAGTCCCATAGAAATGTCACTTTTCGGCAAAACAAGTTCAGACTTGCTCTGTGCTGTTTCGTTAAGCTTTTCGGCAACGATGGGACCGTATATCTTCATATTGGCATATGCAAGAGGGTGAATCCCGTCACCTTTTTTGGTTGTTGCATTATATCTAAAATACTGTGTTGTAATTTCCTCATTATCACCGGTAAGCTCTGTTTCTTCCGAAAGGTCCACATAGGGAATTTCCCACTTATCAAGTATATTTTTCATTAAAGACCAATACTGTGACTGTTTTTTTCTTGTTGAGCAATTGTGACAGAGTACGAACAGCTTAATCGAGTCTTTATAATTCTTATCGAGAAAATAGCAAATACTTTCCAACGCACCTGCTGTGGTGTATTCATTGTATTTTCCCGATTTATTTTTTATATCGGTCATTGCACCCATTTCAACATTTTTGAACAGGTCATTAAAACCGCCGTCAAGCAGAATAACATCGTAACTGCCTTTCATTTCACGGACACGCTCAAGGATACTTCTGTGGTCTGTGCCGATAAAATCCTTTCTTATTGCAAGAGTTGTGCCGGGAGTGGCCTTGTTGGTCATTGTCATATTATATTTTTCGGCAACATAATTGCAGAAAGAATATGTTGAATTTCCCATTATGTTCGTACCCGAACCGTAGGCAACGCTGTCGCCGTCACAATACATAGTTCTGCCCGAAAGGTAGTCGGGAGCAGAATACATAGCCTTTGCACACGGAAAAAGCTGTGCGTAAAATTCATTGCCGACAGCCTGCAAAATAAGATTAACATCATTTTCTGTGATTTTGCCGTCATCGTCAACATCGGCAGCCGTCAGTTCTTCCTCAGTCGAACAGTGTCGATAAGGCTTTTGGCAAGCTTTGCATCAGCTGCATCAACAGTTCCGTTGTTATTAACATCACCGTAAATCACATTGCCCGACGAAACAAAGTTTAGCGAATTATCATTGCAATATTTTTCTGCGACAGTCCCCGAATAGCCATCAAGAGTGAATGATGAATCGGTTGAATACTGCTGAGTGCTTATTGTCTGCTTGCTGTAGGTGTCAAAAACACCCTTTTTGGTTGAACAGCTTACCGCAAACGAATCATCGCAAATCTGCGTTACGGACATTGGAATGCTCACGGATTTAAGATTTTTACAATTCATAAACGCACCATAGCCTACAGTTTTCAAACCAAAATTCAGGTTGATTTTTTCAAGGCTTTCACAACCGTAAAAAGCCCACCATTTGATATTTTTTACTGTGTTTGGAATTGTCACTTCCTTGATTTTGCCTGAATAAAAAGCCGTCCTGCCAATTGCGGTTACAGGCTTTGAATCAATGCTGTCAGGAACAGTCACAACTGCATTCTTGCCCGTATAACCGCAAATTTCGGCTGTGTTATCGTCAAGAATTCTGTATTTAAAGTTTTTGTATGTGTGTTCATCGGTTGCGGCAAAAACGGTTGTACCGACACCTGCAACTGATGAAACTATTATTACCGTTGAAAGTAAAAATGATAAAGTTTTTTTTGAAATTTCTCATTAAATAGCTCCCATAAATCATTATTCCTATATTTTACTACAAAATGCAACATTTTGTAAATAGGCAAACAACCCAGAATTACCAAAAATAAAAAACAGAGGAACAACATTGAAAGCAATTCAAAGAATGCTCCGGTTAATCCTCTGTATCCTTTATATATTTTTTAAAAAATCAGCCTGCAAGCACAAGCGGAAGAACATCGTTACGGTCAATGTGAAGAACAACCGAAACCTCGTCACAAACCATTTTTTCAGCTTCTTTGAGAAAACGCTCGTCAGTAATGTGAAGTCGTCTGCCCTTTTTGAGCTGGAGCTTACTGTGGAAGTGCATTCTCCTGATAAGCTCAACAAGCTTCATACAATCGCCGCCCGAAATAATCTCCTTGATTTTTTCACATCTTTCTGCTTTATTGTCAATCCATATTTCATTATCGGTTTTCTGTGACAAAATATCTTTAATTTCATCCGAAGAAAGGACAACACGCATTCTTGACACAAGCATTTCATTCTGAGTCGGAACAAAAAGCGTTGAAGAATCCGAGCAAACAGGTTTTAAAACATAGTATTCAATAGAATCCTTTCCGATTTTTTTCGTTGTAATTTCGGTAATCTCACAAACTCCGTTTGAGCCGTAAAGAACAATCTCGCCAATACTGTACATACTCTCACCATCCGTATAATCGCATCATCTTAAATCTCAGATAAACACTGAGTTCTTACAATATTATTGTACCACATTTTGCATAATTTTGTTATAGGCAAAATTACCGAATTTGACAATTTTTTCACTGTGGGAAATTAGTTGAATTACAACTATGTACAATTATGCCGAAATGGAAACCCGCCGAAAAGTGAAATGACCGACAACAAGCGTCGGTCATTTTCGGGGTATATTGGGTTATAGAAGGAATATATCAATATGAATGAACGAAATAAGCATTGAATACAGGCAGAAGAAAGAACTTTTCACGACTAATTTCAAAACTCCAAAACAAATTACCTAAAAACGAATCTGTTTCAATGCTTATTCCGTGGGCATCAACTTTAGCTTTATTGTACAACAAACGAGTTTTAAATTCAATTGCATTTGCAACGGAATTAAATCTTTGATGTAAAATATCCTTTGAAATTTTTATCTAATTGTTACAAAAATAACAATCTGAACCTTTGCAGAACAAAATTCGCCATCTTTTGGGTGTAAGTATTGAAGCTATAAAATATATATTTATA
>ENA-OQEB01000082-OQEB01000082.1-human-gut-metagenome-genome-assembly--contig:-NODE-82-length-36521-cov-3.885805_pt1 | contig 36521 bp, 40 predicted proteins | sample MGYA00242787_ERZ504619 | MGnify/ENA primary metagenome ERZ504619 (study PRJEB26092, sample SAMD00036317) | human gut metagenome | host: Homo sapiens | study: EMG produced TPA metagenomics assembly of... | reverse complement strand
CCCGTATGATGGCAGCATGGGAGAAGGCGGAGATATGACATTGGACAATGGCAGCGGATGCCGAGTGGTTCATGATCCGCATTGGCGTTGGTGTTCCTGTTCGCGTATTCGTGGGAAGTGCTGGCGAGAACGCATATCGTATTGTGCGAAACGGTGATCAACATCATCTGGATGGCGTTCATCGTCGACTACGTCGTTTCGATTCTGCTGGCGAAGGACAAGAAAGCCTGGTTCAAAGGCAATCTGCTGATGCTGGTGTCCATCGCCTTGCCCGTCTTCAGACCATTGAGGCTGCTGCGATTGGTGGCGGTGCTCAACGTGCTCAACCGTACCGGTGGCATGGCGGTGCGTGGACGTATCACACTGTACACATGCTGCAGCGTGACACTACTGATGTATATCGGCGCCCTTGCCGAATTGGATGTGGAACGTGGGGTTCCGGGCGCTTCCATCACCGATTTCGGCGAGGCGATATGGTGGTCGTTCGTGACCGTCACCACAGTCGGCTATGGCGATTTGTCCCCGGTGACATGGCAGGGAAGATGCATCGCCATCGGACTGATGATAACCGGCGTTGCCCTGATCGGCATCGTCACCGCGACGCTGGCTTCATGGATCGTCGACCGTGTTCGTGACGAGACCGACAAGCGCGCGGATGAGGCGGAATCGGAAACGGAACAGTTGCGCCACAATGTGCGGGAACTGACGGACACCGTCAACCAGCTGCGTGACGACATCGCGCGGCTGCGCAGACCATAGCGGTTCTCATGACTGCACTGCGGAAAATGCGGAAAGAGGCTGAGGCATAGGAAAAGCGCCGGATGAATAACCCGGCGCTTTTCCTATGCCTCACCGTCATACGTCTTACAACCAGAAAGGCGGAGACGCTGCATTGGATTTATTCGCAGGCGACTCCGTCATGGTCGCGGTCCAGTTGTGAACGGTAGCCCGGCTGGCCCTGGTAGATAGGCGCGGCGCCAGCGGCTCGTGCCGCGGTGCAGTTCTGGTAGTAGACGTCCTGCTGTGGCGCTGGTTGGGGCGCGGGAGCGGAGCCGGAGCGGGTTCGGGCGCAGGTGCTGTGTCGTTTGTTGAGTCTGCTGGGCCTGCTCAGCTGACTGTTCGGTTTGCGTCTGTTCGGTCTGCTCGGACTCGGTGGTCTTCTCGGCTGTGGAATCCTTGACCCCCGTGTAGTCGGGCACGGTTTGCGTCGGGCAGGAGGACAGCACCTTGGCCATGGCTTCCTTTTCGGCCTGCGTGACCCACAGTGAGTATTTGTGCTTCACGCCGATCTGACGCGCCACGTATTCGCAACGGAACCCCTTGTTGGACGGCAGCCACGTGGCCGCATCGCCATCGGACTTCTTCTGGTTGGCACGCCCCTGCACGGCCAGCAGATTGTACGGATCGTTCGCCAATGCGGTGCGGCGCTCCTCGCTGAGCTTCTGCGCGCCCTTCTGCCACGCATCGCTCAACGCCACCACATGGTCGATCTGCACCGCGGTGGAAGTCTTCTTGCCCTTCTTGAACTTGATGTCCTTGCCAGTGTATGGATCATGCAGTTTTCCGGACTTCACCACGCAATTGTGCGTACGCCACTTGTGCCTCACGCCGGTCAGATCGCGGTTGAGGATATCATTGCGGGTGTCGCAGCCGTTGTGGTCCACGTCGGCCCATGCCTTGCCGAATTGAGTGCGCTTGTACCCGGTTTTCGGCGCGCGGCCCTTGACCTCCAACGAATCCAACACCTCCGTGGCGGACGTGCCGGCCCCGGTGCCATCCGTCGGCTCGTCCGCATACGCCGAACCGACCGGCAATCCGATGGCCAGACTCGCAGCCAGCAATCCGGACAAAACAACCATCATCGAACCATGACGACGCATGATACGCTCCTCACCCTAAAAACCCCTCAAGTAGTACAAGAATATCCCCGGAACGAATTCGAATCGCTTATTTACGGCAGATTTTTCGGCATGCCGAAACCAGTATTTCGCATCCGTCAAGACGTATGGCAAGAATCGGCCTTATGACCAACAGCATCACAGCAATCAAACCGGAACGTCTCGCACAATACGCCAAAGACTTCAACGCCGACCGGGCCAACCTTGTGGCCGCCAACGCCGCGGTGTCCTCGGGCGTGCTCGAAGCCGCCACCGACTACAAAGGCCAGCGCGCGCTGCCACGCGACTTCTCCATCGAACTGAAACAGGGGTCCATCACCAACCAGCGCCGATCCGGCCGCTGCTGGATGTTCGCATCCCTCAACACCCTGCGTTACGAGCTCATGCACCAGTGGGGACTCGACGATTTCGAATTCTCCGAAACCTACCTGTTCTTCTGGGATGCGATGGAAAAATCCAACACGTATCTCGAAAACGTGTTCGCCACGCTCGACGAGCCGACCGACAGCCGCCTGTTCCAGGAGATCAACTACGGGCCGGCCGATGACGGCGGTTGGTGGCAGATGTTCGCCGCCCTTGTAGACAAGTATGGTCTCGTGCCGAAGAGCGCCTACCCGGAATCCGCCAATTCCAAGGACTCCGACGCGTTCAAACAATACCTCAACAGCAGCTGCGCCAGTTCGCCGCCGACCTGCGCGAACGTTACGCAGCCGGCGCCACGGTCGATGAACTGCGCGCGGTCAAGGACGACGACATGTCCACCGTGTACGCATGTGCGCCATCTCGTTGGGCGAGCCGCCGGAGAAGTTCGACTTCCTGGCCCGCGTGAGCGACGATGACAAGAAGGACGATAAGAAAAGCGGCGAAGACGAGGCCGACAAGCCGAAAACCGGCAAGGACGAGCGCAGACAGATCCGCGAAACCGGCATCACGCCGATGGAATTCTACAAGAAGTACGTGCCGGTGGACGTCGACGATCTGGTGACGTTGTGCAACGTGCCGATGGCGTCCCGTCCGTTCAACAAGCGTTACCGCATCCGCTACACCGCCAATGTGGCCGAAGCGGGGGATATGGAATTCGTCAACGTGCCGCTCGACGTGTTCAAAAAGGCCGCGGTCGACCAGATTAGCGCCGGACACCCGATCTGGTTCGCCTGCGACTGCACCCAGTTCTCGCTGCGTGCGGCCGGCTATTTCGACTGCGACAGCGTGCGCGTGGACCAGCTGTTCGGCACCGATTTCGACTTCGACAAGGCGCACGGCCTCGAATACGGCGACAGTCCAAGCAACCATGCCATGACCCTCACCGGCGTGAACCTTGACGAGCAAGGCAAGCCGAACCGCTGGAAAGTGGAGAACAGCTGGGGCAAAGACAACGGCGAAGACGGCTACTACGTGGCCTCCGACAAGTGGTTCGACCGCTATGTGACCGAAATCATCATCCGCAAGGAATACCTCGACGACGCCACCCGAGCGCTGCTCGAAACCGAGCCGGTGGAACTCGACCCATGGCAGCCGCTGACCAAACGCTGCCGCTGACGCAACACGGGCGATAACATGCCGCGGTCCGGATCGGGCTGCGGCTTTTGCTGTTCCATCGCGCTGGTATGGTTGCATGAGAACAAACGTACGAACGATGGGGGTTCAGGTGGCGGACACTCTGGCATGGCTTTCCGACGAGCTGCGCAGCGAATGCAGCCAGCCGGTACTGCAGCGCGCCCGCGGCATCGCCAACCAATGGCGTTCCAAAATGGAGGACCTGCATTGCCTGAACGACACCGCATCCAACCGCATCACCCTGTATGCCACCATACGGGGCACCACCTCACCCTCCAGCCGTTACGAAGTGCAAGCCACGCTTGATTTCGCCGACGAGCTGTTTCTGGCACGCTACTGCTCCTGCCCGGCATTCAGCGGTTCGCAGCGCGGCTACGGTTCCTACCGGACCTTCGACTACCACAACAGTCCGAAATACCGCAGCTTCGACGATGACGACGACTACGATTACGTCGACGACTACGACGATTTCGGCTCCGGCAGCACGTACGGCCACGTCAACGATGATGACGACTCGGCTTCCTCCACCAGCCGCCGGTATACCGGCATGTGCAAGCACGTGGCCGCCATGCTGCTGCTGTTCCTGCAACAGCCGGAACGATTCCGGGGATTCCACGCCGCAGCCGCAACGCCCCGGGCCCTCGCCGACTACATGCGCTCCCTCGATGCGAAAAGCAACAACGCCGGCGAGAACGCCCAACTCGACGTGCTGAAACGAATCATCAACGCGAAAAGCCGATTGATCGAGGAACAACGTGGCGCCTCCGGACAGGGAGCCGCCAAACCGAAACGCAAATCAAGCGCGCCGGTCGACGTCAAACCGGGAAGCGTGTACCTCGAGCCCACGCTGATCAACGGCCATGACGCCCTGCGCCTGTCCCTGCGCATCGGATGCGGCGACGCCGACTATGCGCTCAAAAACATCTCAAGATTCGTGGCCGACATGCGGACGGGAACATACGAGTCATATGGCAAAAAACTCGCGTTCACCCACACTCCGGACATGCTCGACCCCTTCTCGCTGAAGCTATACCGCTTCCTACAGCAGGTGATCGCATCCAGAACGGCGGCCCAACTGCAAAGCGGATACTATTACGGCGAAGCGGTACGCATCGACCGTGAACTCGTCCTCACCGATTGGGAGGCATGCGACCTGCTCGACCTGTTCCACGCCGTGACACAGGACGAATACAAGGAACACGAGTCGAAGGCCCGCGGTTTCCTGCGCACGTCGGACGGTGACGGGCTGAGACGATTGCTTATCGAAGATTTCCAACGCACCAAGAAATCCGGGCCAAGCCGCATCCACATGGCCAACGAAGGAGGCGAACCGTTCGGCCTTGACATTGTCGAAGGCGACCCCACCTTCACGTTCAAGGCGTCCTACGTGCATGAGGGCACCGCGTCGGGCGTGCGCATCATATCGAACCAAAGCATCTCCGATGTCATCAACGGACGCAACGGCTTCTACATTTTCAGCCGCGAACGTCCCGACGATTCCACGGAGACGGACAGGATAGGCATCGACGGGCTCTTCCGCTGCACCGATAAACTGCGCCCGGCATTACAGGTGCTGCCTGACCTATGTTCCGACGATCCGGACGGCGTGTTCATCGCCGAAAACGACTGGCCCATGTTCGCCCGAACCATCGTGCCGAAACTCACCGAAGCGGGCATCGGATTCGACATTCCGCAGGAAGTGACCGAAGCGGTGGGAACCGAATGCCGGATCGAATTCTATCTGGACCGCGATTTGTACGGCATCACCTGCGAAGCGGTGGCGAAATACGGCGACTTCACCTTCCAACTGGTGCCCACCGCCAAAGAACTGCGCGGCGTGATCAACCCCGATTCACGTTCAAGAGCCTCGCAGGTCAAACGCGACCTGTCACGAGAATCGTTCGCCGTGCAGGTGGTACGCCAGCTGTGCCCTACATGGAGCTCCATCGACGTGGCACGCGTCAAAGAAGAGGACGAGCAGGCTATCCTGCTCATGCTCACCGACGGCGTGCAGATCCTCAAATCGGTGGGCCAGGTCTTCTCCACGGCGGCATTCGATGGCATGATGCAGCCCAACCCGCCATCGGTGAAGGTCGGCTTGTCCATCGACTCGAACCTCGTTGAAATCTCACCGATCGCCGACGAGGTGCCGATGAACGAAGTCGGCGCGCTGCTTGACTCCTACCGCAGAAAACGCCGCTACCATCGGCTCAAAAACGGCACGTTCGTGGATTTGAAGGAAGCCGACCTGCATGAGCTCGACCAAGTGTCCACGGACCTCGACCTGAGTGAAAAACAGCTCGACTCCGGCATCATCAAAATCCCCGGATACCAAGCGTTCCTGCTGGACTCCCAAGTGGACGACGAAGGCAAAAGCGCCTCGTTCGTGGACTATGTCAACGATGTGAAAATCGTCGATCCGAAACGCTACGAAGTGCCCGAACGGCTCAAAACCGTGCTCCGCCCATACCAGGTGGAGGGCTTCCAATGGCTGTCCACCCTGTGGGACAAGGCTTCGGCGGCATCCTCGCCGACGAGATGGCCTCGGCAAATCCGTGCAGCTGCTCTCGCTCATCGAAGCGCGCAAAGGAAACGGTCCGTCACTCATCGTCTGCCCGGCATCGCTCGTCTACAACTGGGCCGCGGAATGCGAGAAATTCGCGGGCGATCTGACGGTGGAAGTCGTCGCCGGTACGAAAGCGCAGCGACGCAAGGCCATCGCGACGGTGGCCGCGCAATCGCAGGAGAACGACGGTGCTACGACGAATGGCACCACGACGTACGACGGCACCGACGTGGTGATCACCTCCTACGATCTGCTGCGTCGCGACGTGGACGATTACGCAGCCTGCCATTTCGCGCTGATGGCGCTCGACGAGGCGCAATACATCAAAAACCATGCCACCAAACTAGCCAAAGCCGTCAAGCAAATCACCGCCGAACACCGGTTCGCATTAACCGGCACGCCCATCGAAAACCGGTTGAGCGAACTGTGGAGCATCTTCGACTTCCTCATGCCCGGCTTGCTCGGAACCTACACGAAGTTCCGAGAAAAATACGAACAGCCGATCATGGCACCCGGTTCGGAACATTCCGTCATGGCCGACAAATTGCAGGCTTTGGTCGGACTGTTCATTAAAAGACGTCTGAAAAAAGACGTGCTTACCGATCTGCCCGACAAGTTCGAAAACGTGCTCACCGTCAAATTGGAAGGCGAACAGCGCAAACTCTATGCGGCACATGAGCAACGGTTGCGCGCCACCCTTACCAAAACCAAGGATGCCGACTTCAATGCCAAGAAAATCCGTATTCTTGCCGAATTCACGTTGCTACGCGAAATCTGCTGTGATCCGAGACTCGTCTATGCGGATGCGAAAAACGCTTCCGCCAAACTCGACGCCATTTGCGAACTCGTATCCACGTGCATGGACGAAGGCAAGAAAGTGCTCGTATTCTCGCAGTTCACTTCATTCCTTGACCTGATTGGTACACGTTTGGCTGAACAGGGCGTGGACTTCTACACCATCACCGGTGAGACACCGAAGAAACGACGTGTGGAACTGGTGGATGAATTCAACGGCAACGATGTTCCCGTATTTCTCATCTCGCTCAAGGCGGGCAACACGGGACTGAACCTTGTGGGCGCATCCGTAGTGGTGCACGCCGACCCATGGTGGAACGCCGCCGCGCAGAACCAGGCCACCGATCGTGCGCATCGTATCGGTCAGACGCAGGATGTGAACGTGTACCAAATCGTAGCCAAAGACACCATCGAGGAACGTATTCTCAAACTTCAGGAGAAGAAAAGCGAACTCGCCAAACAGTTCACCGACGGCATTGCATCCGTAGGCGTCGGCACACTCAGCAAAGACGACTTGCTCGACCTGCTGGCATAACAATCAATGTACCTGTCGCTTGCTTGAACGCACACGGTACGAAAGCAACAGGCAAAGCGCACACAGTGCGGCAACACACCATGAGGCGACGTTCATGCCATAGGCAAAAGGCATATGAGGCTAAGATCATGGTTTCCGGATTAAAGATGATGCCTGCTGATAATAGACGCCAGTGAGACGCGATTTGCATATTTCCGACGATAGGCGTATACATAATCGTGCAAGTTTCAGGGAAGGTGAAAATCCTTACTGGCGGTAACGGTACGACTGACGTTCATAACAGTCCCATGCCGAAGCCCGCGACCCGCGAAAGCGGCTGATCCGGTGAGAATCCGGGGCCAACGGTCAAAGTCCGGATGGAAGAAACGGGGCTCAACATGAGTGTATCCTCACCAAATAATACCCAAAACAACACCGCCGAAATCGCCAGCGAAAGCATGACGCGCCCCGACAACGCGCATTCCACAGGCGTGGCCGACTCTGGACGCTGGTCCACCAAACGCATCGCCATGTATGCGCTGTTCGTGGCGCTGTCGATGGCCGTCAGCTTTGTGGAATTTCCCATTGTGCCGGGTGTGGAATGGCTCAAATATGATCCATCCGGCATTGTCAGCCTGGTGGCAGGTTTCGCCTATGGGCCAGCGGCGGCGGTAATCGTCAGCGTGCTCGGCTTCCTGCCGCACCTGTTCACCAACCCATGGGGCACGCTTATGGCCGTGCTCGTGGCTTTGGCGCTATCCGTGCCGGCAGCACTGATCTACCGCAGGAACAAGACCCGCAAAGGCGCGGTCATCGGCATCATCGTCGGTGCGATCGCGGCCTTGGCGGTGGCGATTGTGGGTAATATGATCGTCACACCGTTCTACGCGCATATGACCACCGCACAGGTCGTGGCATTGATCGTGCCGGCGCTTCTGCCGTTCAACGCGTTGAAATTCACCATCCATGGTGTGGTCACCTTCCTGATCTACAAGCCGATCTCCAACCTGTTGAACCGCTGAGCCTCGTTCACCATATTGATGAATAGAAAGGAACCTTCCGACCTATGGAAGGTTCCTTCCGTTATATGAAAGACTTTTTCCATGAACCCTGACAGCGACACAAACACCATCGCGGTCGAATTGCGTGATATTCGTTTCACATATGACTCCGGCGCGACCTGGGCGCTTGACGGCGTGAACCTGACCATCCGCCAAGGCGAACGTGTATGCCTGGCAGGACCAAACGGATCGGGAAAATCCACACTTTCGCGCATCATTGCAGGGCTTGCCGCACCCGATGCCGGACATGTCACGTTGTTGGGAAACAACGTATTCGATGAAAGCGGTGCGCACGCTGACGCTTACCGCAGCGCCCGGCATGGTATCGGGGCGGTTTTCCAACATCCGGAAGATCAGATCGTCACCACCATTACCGAGGATGATGTTGCCTTCGGTCCGGAAAACCTTGCCATTGCGCATGATGATATCGATATGCGTATCGCCATGTCACTTGATGCAGTCGATATGAGCGAACAACGAGAAGCCGATCCCACGCGAATGAGCGGAGGCCAACAGCAGCGCGTCGCCATCGCCGGCATGCTTGCCATGAATCCCGAAATCCTCGTGCTCGACGAGCCTACCGCCATGCTCGATCCTCAAGGCCGTGCCGACATCATGCATATTCTTGACGAATTGCAGCAGCGCGGCACAACCATCATTCTCGTCACCCACCATCGTGACGAATTCGCCAATGCCGACCGCATCATTCGCCTGGATAACGGGCGTATCGTGCAAAGCGCTCGCGGTGATACTGCAAGTATTCCGGAAATGGACGAATCAGACACGGCGCAAGAAGACAACCCAATTGCCAAATCCAATATTGCAAATGGTGCATCGAAGCCAGCATCGGCTGTACCAATCATTGAAATCCATAATCTGATATACCAATATCCAAACAGTAGCAAGCCTGTGCTCGATAAGCTTTCCATAACCATCAATGAGGGTGAAACCGTGGCCATCACAGGGCATAACGGTGCAGGCAAAACCACCCTCGCGCGTCTTCTCTGCGCGCTGGAACAGCCGCAATCTGGCAGCATTACCGTCAACACCATTCCCGTCGCACGCCAACGCGCCAACGGCAATATGCAGTCGCTCAAGCGTGCGGACCGCGAGAAACTGCGCGCCACCATCGGCTACGTCATGCAACATCCCGAACGTCAGCTTTTCGCCGAAACCGTAGCCGAGGATATCGCCTACGGACCACGCAACCAACATCTTGACGAAACGCAGGTATCCGAACGCGTCAATCAAGCCATGACGCTGCTGCATATCGAACATCTTGCCGATCGTTCGCCATTCGATCTTTCCGGCGGACAACAACGACTTGCCGCCATAGCGGGCATCATCGCATGCCAACCGCAGATCCTTATTATGGACGAGCCGACCGCAGGACTTGACGAGGCAGCCACAACCTGCGTGCACAATCTCATCCAAACCCTCCACGCACAAGGCATCACCATACTCATCATTTCCCATTCGCAAACGGAAATCGACGTGCTCGCAGATCGAGTGATTGCGCTTGATCGCAGACAAAACGGTAATGTCGCTACTCGAAATATCGAAGCCAATGGCACTTCCGAAACGGCATATTCGAAGAATCCGCACGCGATTGACTCCGGACGCGCAAAGGGAGACGTCCGTGAAAACCGCAGTTTTATGGAACGGCTTGACCCGCGCGTGAAGATGGTGAGTGCGTTGGCGATCATGTTCTCCGCGTTCGCCATCAGATCCTTCTGGCAGTTGCTTGTGGCCGCACTGCTGACCGGCATGATCGTTGCGATATCGGGCATCGGCGTGAAACAACTGTTCAAATCGGTTCACGTGTTCCTCGCATTGTTCGTGTTCTGCGGACTGCTCAATATGTTCTTTGTGAGATCCGGCAACGTTCTTACGAACATCGGGCCGATTCCAATCACCGACGACGGTGTGCGTATCGCCATACTGTACGCCTGCAGATTCGTTGCGGTCATTATCGTCGGAGCGGTATTCCTTGCCACGACCACTCCCACGGCCATTACCGACGCATTCGAAGCGTTGCTCAAACCTTTCGCAAAATTCGGCATACATGCGCAGGAGATCGCGTTGGTGATGAGCCTCGCATTGCGGTTCCTGCCCACGTTAGGAGGCGAAGCGAAAGCCATTGTGGATGCGCAATCAGCTCGAGGTGGCAGCATCGAAACGGGAACGTTCGTGCAGCGTATCAAGGCGATGGTTCCATCATCATTCCGGTGTTCGCAGGGGCGATACGCCATGCCGACAATCTCAGTCTCGCACTTGACGCGCGATGCTACGAGGAAGGCATCATGCGCACGCACTGGCGAATCATGCGAATCGCCAAACATGACATCGCCGTAGTCGGTGTGAGTGTGTCGTACATTGCCGCATTGACCCTGATCGCTGGACTATGCTGAGCATTCCGGACGGGCATGGCGCTCCACTGATCGCATTGGAAAGCGAAACCGCCGAAGAAGCACGTCTGAACACGCGCAAGAACATCGAAAACGGTGTGAACGCCATCAAAGGCGCGGGGGAGTGATATGCAAATTTTACTGCCCTCACGCTACTCTTGAGCAAGCATCATAGATAGGAATGGAACAAGTTATGGCATTAACCAAGAAGCAGGTCAAGCAGCTGCGAGGCCTGGCCACCAAGCTCAATCCGCTCATCCAGGTCGGCAAGAACGATCTGAGCGAAAACGCCATCAAGCAGGCGGACGAAACCATCGAAAAGCGTGAGCTCATCAAGTGCTCCGTGCTCGACGGATCCGGTCTGACCGCCAAGGAAGCAGGCGAGGGATTGGCTGAAGAACTGAACGCGGAACTCGTGCAGGTCATCGGCAACCGTTTCGTGCTCTACCGCCGCTCCCATCGCGACGACGTGGAACATATCCGCCTCGTACGCGAATAAAGCGGGAAACTGACGCGACCAAACATAACAGGGCGGGTGCTTTCTGAAAACCAATCAGAAGACACCCGCCTTGCTGCAATGAAAATAAACAATCGGAAGTCAGGAAACCCCATGAAGGAGTGCTATCAGCGCGCCTGATTCCATTCGGGCTTCCATGTGTACTGCATGTCGTACGCGCTGGCCCAGAACATGTATTCGTTCTCCACGCCGGTCACGAAAATGTCGATCAGCTCGCGCTTGCGCTCCTCGCTCGCGTCGGCCACCAGTTTCTCGATATGATCGAGCAGCCACACGGAATCCTGCCAGAACTCGTCGGTCTTATACATGTCGACCCAGCTCTTGTACGGATTGTTGTCGAGCGTGTCCGCGAACTCGGCGGCAAGACGATAACCATAATCCGCATACACCCAGGCGCACGGCAGCACGGCCACAAGAATGTCGAGAATATCCTTGCCATAGGCGATGGAAAGGATATTCGACGTGTAGGCACGCGCGAAGGCCGACTGGCGCACATTGTTCATCTGCTCTTCGGTGATGCCATAGCTGGCCAAGTAGGAGCGGTGTACTTCGGTCTCGACCTGCAGGGCGCCGTTCTGCACCTTGAGCATGAACGCCATGATTTCAGGGTCGGTGGCCTTGGCTAATCCCAAAGCGTGCACTCTGGCGTAATCGTTCACATAACGAAAATCCTGCAGCAGATAGAAGGCGAAACGCTCGCGTTGCAGTGTGCCTTCGCCAAGCTCGCGGATGAACGGCTGCTGGTAGCCTTCCTCCCAAACCAGGTCGGCGGCCTTGCGCATGCGCTGCGCGAACGGCGGAAGATTGTCGCGTTGGATGCCTTTGGCGGCGTCGAACTCATAATCGAAATCGGTTGTTGATGTCACAGCAGTCACTAGACATGCCTCCCTACGCTGGTGTTAACCATCAGGTTCAAAGGGTTCAGGCCTCACTTGGCCCATCTCAACCCGACGAACACGGGTTCCCCTGCATTACGCCGTACATTATGGCAAAGCCGCACGAAATGTGCAAGAGCCCGTCCGTCGAATGGAATCGTGCCGCATGATGCGAACACAGGCGATGTTCGGTTGAGGGCGAGTGCAAGAATGGAACGTATGACTGAAAAGCAAGTTGCGAAGAACACCATCGAAAAGCTGGCTATCGTCGTGGTGACGTACAGGCGTCAGCAGCTGCTCGCCACCCTGTTCGAATCCATCGAAAAACTCACTGTGGCGCCATGGCGTATCATCGTCGTGGACAACGAGCACAGCGAGGCGACCCAAGGCATGGTCGACGATTTCCGTGAAGCGGTCACCGCGCAGTGGGGCAATACCATCGCCGACCAGTCGGGCAACGAAAGCCGTGTGGTGTACGCGCCGCAATCCGACAACCTCGGCGGCGCAGGCGGCTTCTCCGCAGGTGTGAAGAAGGCATACGAGCTGGGTGCGGAGTGGTTCTGGGTGATGGACGACGACGTGGCGTGATGCCCGAAGCCATCGAAAGGCTCGCCAAGTGGACCGGCAGCATGATGTGATCCAGGGAAGCCGATACGACTACGACGGAGGCCCGTTCTACTGGCAGTACGATTTCATCGTGCCTCTTGGCATTCCCAATCCGATCGCTCCGGCCGCGTTCGGGCGTCCCGGCTATCGTGTGATGGACACCTTATGCTTTGAAGGCGGCCTGTTCCGCCGCAATATCGTGGAACAGATCGGTTTGCCGGATCCCCGCTTCTTCATCTACTGGGACGATACGATGTACGGCTATCGCGCCAGCAAGGTCACCAATCCGATCGTGGTGCCCGACGTGATCCTGCGACGTACGCGCGAGATCGGTAACTGGGATATCGCCGGCGTGCGTCAGCTCAACTCCACTTCCGACATGAACCGCTACCACATCATGCGCAACCGTGGCTACATGGCACGCTATTTCATGTCGTTCGGCGATTACCGTCCGCTGATGTTCGGCTTTGGCACGTTGCTGACCGCCGCCAAGGAGGTCATTCGCTTGGTGATGGTGGACCGTGAGCATGCCAAGACCGGCTTGGTGCAGATTGCCAAGGGTTGGTGGGATTCGCGCAAGCTGCTGCATGATCCGGATTGGAAGCCGATGCCGCCGCTCAAGTAATGTTGTCGCGCCGTTTTTCAGACGGCTGTTTCCTTACGATTCGCCCCATGTCGATACGTCGCGTTGGCATGGGGCGAATCGTTTGCAGAAAACAATCGCAAATATTTGCGTTTCATTGCGACAGATTATGCAATCGTATTCACCAATTGTGTATTGTCGGCGCGTTTTGGGGCATGGGGCGAGTTACTATGGCGTTTACCGGTTCGATATACACTATGTACCTTGATAGGAGAGGTCGAAGATGATTGAAACTGCACAGGCATTTGGCGTTGACATTGGCGGCTCCGGCATTAAGGCAGCCCCGGTTAACCTCGAGAAGGGCGAATTTGCTGAACCGCGTCTGAAGATCCTCACCCCGGAGGTTTCCACTCCGAAGGCCGTTGGCGAAATCGTTCGCCAGCAGCTCGAGCATTTTGAGGTTCCTGAGTCCGCTCCGGTCGGCATCGCATTCCCCGCTCCGATTCATGTTGGCGAGAAGCTCGGCTATATGGCCAATCTGGACCAGTCTTGGGTTGGCGTGGACGTCACCGAAGTGTTCTCCGAAGCTTGCGGCCGTCCGGTCACCGTGGTGAACGACGCTGATGCGGCCGGTCTTGCCGAACAGCAGTTCGGCGCAGGCCAAGGGCCAGGACGGCTTGGTCGTCGCCACCACGCTGGGCACCGGCATCGGCACCGCGCTGATCTTCAACGGCGAGCTCATTCCGAACACTGAGCTCGGCCATTTGGAACTGCTCAAGGGCAAGGGTGACGCCGAGAAGTACGCGGCATCCTCCATTCGTGAAAAGCTCGATATGAGCTACAAGAAGTGGGCCAAGCGTCTGACCAAGTATTATTCCCTGATGGAGTTCTACTTGGATCCGCAGCTGTTCGTCGTCGGCGGTGGCGTGTCCCGCGTGTCCGAGAAGTTCCTGCCGTACATCGACATCAAGACCCCGATCGTCGCAGCCAAGCTGCACAATGAGGCTGGCATCATCGGCGCTGCGTACTACGCAAGCATCAAGCAGAAGTGATGTCGTGAACCATAAAGGTTCCTAACCTTCATATAAGCGAGAGCCGTCCGATTCATCCGTCGGACGGCTCTTGTTATTCCTCTGATGATCGCATGGCGAATGCATCCTTCTTGCTCGATGCAACACTTGCGCAACCCAGAGAGTATGGTGGAGACCATGCGTTTTTCCTCCAGAGTCGATATCAGCGAGCCCAATCCCATCGCCAAAGCCGAAGCGGAAGCCAAAGCAAACGGCATCACACTCGGCAAACTCAACGACTCCAATCCAACCAAACATGCGCTCGCGTCGGAACTATTGCCGGACATCTACGGAGCGGAGCCACGCGGGCAACGATACGCACGCGAAGCGCTGGCCGCATTCCTGCATGAACAAGGCAATACCGCTACCGCCGACGACCTATACATATTGAGCTCGACGTCCGAAGCGTACTCATGGCTGATCAAACTGCTCTGCAATGCAGGTGACGCTGTGCTCGCACCGAAGCCGGGATATCCGCTCATCGAATCGATCGCACGACTCGAATGCGTCGACATGATCGAGTACCAGCAACGTTTCGACGGATCCTGGTACATCGACGTGGCCGAACTACGCGAAGCGCTTGAAGGTGAAGATGGCGGCCGCATCCGCGCGCTGGTGCTCATCAATCCCAACAATCCGACCGGATCGTACGTCAAAGCGTCGGAACGTGAGGCCATTGTGCGGCTTTGTCATGACCATGAGGTGGCCATCATCGCCGATGAGGTGTTCTACGACTATGATCTTGAACCATTCGATGGCAACGCGCGTCTCGCGGGGGAGACCGGCACGCTCACATTCGCATTGGATGGGTTCTCGAAGACGTTGGCCGCGCCACATGCCAAAGTGGGTTGGATCCAAGTGTCCGGCCCTGCGGCTGAAGTGGATGAGCCAAGCGCAGACTCGACGTGGTCGCCGACGACTATCTGCCAATGAGTGAGATCATCGCCAAACAGATCCCCGCCATGCTGGGCGCCGCAGCCGCGCAGACCGCGCGCGTGCGAGAGCGCGTGCAAACCAACCTCGCAGCCTTGCATACCATGCTGGATGATGACGAGCAGGGCATGGTCAGCGTGTTGCGTGCCGAAGGCGGATGGAATGTGCTTTTGCGCGTGCCCAGCGTGCTTGACGAGAACGAACTGGTGTTGTCCATGATCGAAAAGCACGGAATTTCAGGACAGCCCGGCTATTTCTTCGATATGACGTCGAACGGCTATCTCGCGATCTCGTTATTGCCGGAACCCGACGAATTCAGGCATAACGTTCAGACGGTGCTTGACACCGTCAACACAATGATCGGCTGAAACATGTTGTGGTTCCATCGTCGACACCGATGAAGGAGCCGCAACATGTGGGGAACGGGAATAATCCGTGGGTATGGTCAGGCTTTGGAAGCCTCATATTTAGCGCGGATGAGGTCCGTGTAAAAGGCCACGGCCTCATGCGGGCCACCGTCGAACACCACCTGATGATCGTCGACCACCAGCGTGCGGTCGATCGCATATTCCGCGCGTGTGATCAGCTCCGTGTCATGCGTGGCGAACACTACCTGTTTGTCGTAACTGAACAGAGCTTTCGCCACATGCGCGGACGCCACCTCGTCCAAACCCTTGGTCGGCTCGTCGGCAACGATCACCGCGGGGGAGAAGCTCAATGCGGAAGCGATCGCCAGCAGATGACGTTTCTCGCTATCCAATGCGGAGGCGGGCTCACGTGCGACCGCCGCCAGATCGAAATGCGCGAACAGATTGCCGATGATCGCCTGGCGTTCGCTTTCCGGCACCTTATGCTTCTTCAACGGTTCATCAATCGCCTCGCGAATGGAATCCGCTTTGTAATAACTGTTCGGAATTTCCTCGCGACGAACGCGGCCGATCATCGATTCGATACGTTTCAGATCACGTTTCACCGACGGATCATACGCAGCACCATTCGCGTCGATACGCACCGAACCGGACGTCGCAGACAATGCGCCATCCAACAGCTGCAGCAACGTGGTCTTACCGGAACCATTCAACCCGATCACAGCCACACGTTTGCTTTCCGGAGTGATCGTCAACGATGTCGGCTCCAGACCGACATTGCCATCCTCATACGTGTGGCCTGCCTGATCTAGCGTGAACGTGACGTCATGCGTCGCTTCGGGACGTTTGGATGAAAACAGCGAATCGAAAAAACCCATGGCAACCATTGTACGGGCGTGCCGAACCCATTGCATACGAAACGGGGCCGGAAATCCAAACCCCCACAAGGAGTTTAGATTCCCGGCCCCGTCAAGCCTGCGGACAGGATGTCAGGCGAAATAGAATCCCGAGAAATCGTACTTGTACACGCGGTAGATGTACGCACTGTTCAACGTCATCTTGAACTGCGCCAGCAGATCACCATCCTTGTTGTACTGGCCGAACAGACCCTTCATGCCCGAGTCGATGAGATCTGGCCATTATCCAATTCCTGCGCGGAACTGACATACGGCGAATATGGCACGTCGAACGATGACACTTCCGTATACGTGCCGGCATTTTCGTTGACCAGATACTTGCGATACCGCGAATTTGCCGTATCGGACGACAATTCGGTCGAAATGCCGTCGATCACCGACCAGTCAAAATCAGGACGCGTCAACGAAGTGCCGAAATTGTTATCGAACATATACATGTAATACTGGCCGTCAGGCAGCGAATCATCGGCGACATACGTGATGGAATGCTGGCCGCCGGTATCCGAAAAATCACCGGACTTCGTCAGGAAACTGCTGGCCTCATCGGTGCCGGCCCACACGGATGCTCGCCGATCATATAATCAAGCGTCGGATCCGATTCCAAATCATCCACCTTGATGATGGTGGACGTCTCACGGGCGGAGAACAATGCGGAACCGTCATCCAACAATTGAATGGTATTGCAGTGCAGCCAATCCCAACGATTCTTGGCATTCGAATCCGACTCGTCGGTTCCCGCATGCGTGGTGGAGGCCTTATAGTCGGCGAACAGCTCACCGAAATCCACCAAGCGGGTTACACTTCCGGTGGAAGTGCTGAGCTTGATGACCTGATCCTGCACGGCGTTGTCGTCACGGCCGAGCTCGGTGGCCAGCAGCACGATGTCGCCGTTGGAATCCATCGCATAATCATGATGCAGAATGTAGTCGGATCCCAGATCGTAGATCTTCTCCAGCTTGCCGAGACGGTTCATCGCCACCATATGATGCGTGGACGCGGAGAACCACATGAGACCGTCATCATCGAACAGCAGACGGTGCGAACGATAGTAGAGCACCGGAATCTCACCGCGCAGCACGCCGTTCGTATCGTAGTAGAACATGAAATCCTGTTCGTCGGAATCATTGCCGAGAATCGCATACAGGCCGCCGCCCAGATTCTCACCTGAATCGGCTGCGACGGTCTTCTCCAACTGCACCTCCTCATTGCCCAGCAGGGATGCGCCCCTGTGTTCGATGGCATGCGTGCGGGACTTGCCGTCGGCATCGGTCAGCGTGATGGCGACGGTGTTCTTCTCGCCGGGAATGAGGCCGAGCAGCTGGAATTCGTGGGTTTTGCTGTATTGCGATTCCTGATAGGTGTCACGGGTGAAATCCGTATAGCCGTCTGCATGCACGGTATAGGAGACGGCAACCGCGTCGTCGGTAGTGAAATACACATACAGTGACGTGGTGTTGGTGCCGTACGGATCTTCGGTGACAAACATGTCATCCTCTGTTGCGGAGGACTTGCTTTTTTCCTGCTCGAGCTTGTCGTCGGCATATCCTGATAGTCGGCTGTGTACACGTTCTCGATACGTGCGTTCAGTCGTTCAATCCTGTTTTGTTTGATGGCCGCATCGACATTGTCGTAGCTGGCGAGGCAGACGCCCAATGCGACGGCTGATGCGACGACGGCCGCGGTCCAGCGTCTTACACGAGGATGGTTCGACAAAAGTGGAAGTGATTTCATGACTGATGTCTCCAACAAGGGTTCATCTCACAGCGAACAGTTACATCGCCACTGTTATCCGCAAAACTCGAAACAAGCCGAATGATTTATTGGAAAAATTGTGATAAAACCCTGAAATAACCCTGAAAACGCCGTAACTTACATCAGGGTGAACCACGACTGCACGTCATGAAACAAACCGGAATTATTACGAATCAACTCGTCGTCGCGGCCGTACAGGAACAACGACAACACCGTCAACGACAACGTGAACAACAGCAGCGCCAACACCAGCACGCGCAACAGCCAGCGAAGCCGCGGACGTTCGCAATCCAGCGCAATAAGCATCAAAGGAAGCGAAGCCAACGCAAACAGCCAGCCGAAATCGGCGATATAACGCCATCCAAGGCACCCAGCCGCGCGTCAAGAGCCACGATCAGCAAACCCAACAGCAGGAACATCACCAATGTGGGCCACATGCCGGCATGGCCACGAACGCGCATGCGCTTACGTAGGAACGGGCAAGCCAACGCAGCCAAAGCAAGCGGAACCATGACGAACAGGCCTCCGGGCATCGCCTCTGCAAACCCCCAATCCTTCAAAGGCGCGGGATCGACGGCAAGGAACGGGAACGTATCCGTCCAACGCAACGGCAGAAACAGGTAATATGCGACCGTCCAAACAAAATTCGACCACGACTGATGGTAACTCGTCATATCCGTAACCGTCAGCTGATACGACGAACCGAAATCGAACGGCGAGGAGAAACGCACCATGTTATAGGCGAACAAGGGCACCACCACAACCAATGCGGGCACCAGCACGGCCAAAGGCGTGCGCAACGCATGCAACACGGTGCATGCACGTCCACGCACGCCGGAACCAGACGCGATGGCACGCAACTGCCCCACAATCGCACGAATCTGCGGCCAGAACAACGGGAACGCGGCAAACGCCACCACCACAAACGACGGACGGCAACCCACATTCGCGGCAATACACACCGAACCGGCAGCCAAACGAGGCAGCGACAACGATTCGACCGTATTCGCACCACCATCGCCACCGGCATCGGCCGCGTTCGGGTGCGCCGCACCCATCCATAGCCATAAGCCAACGTGCTCAACAACAAGGACGCCGCAATCGGCACCGAATAAAAATTCGTCCGATACCACAAGTACGGGGCGTTCGACGCCAAAACCACAAACACGCACAACATACTGACCGCAGCCAGCGAAACATGCGGACGCACACGCTCGATCACGCGAATCGTCAACAGGCACGCGAACACCAAAAAAACAAACATCAGCAGCGGCACCGCAGCGCCAGACGGCATCATCAGACCACCATCAACCCACAACGACGTTATCGCACGATACGGCACAAACAACAGCAACGCCGGCACCACGCCAAAATACGAATACCAACGACCATCAAAAAACGCATAATCCCAATACACCGGACTCACACCATCGGCAAGCAATTGCTGACGAGTCGTCACATCATACGGATTATCCGCATCGCGCAACGCGTCGGGCACATCCAAATCAAGCCACGCATGACCATCAAGCAACGCCCGAGCCACATGATCATACTGATCGTAATCATACGTATACATGCCATCCGTATGAAAACTCAACGGCACCGCAGACACCAACTGCCACGCCACCGCCGCAACAGTCACCAACCCAGGAACCGTCAACAACACGCCCAACGTCACACGCTGACGCACACTCGACGTATTCAACGGCACCTTCCACAGGCGCGAGCCCGGACGCCACAACGCCACCAACACCATCACCAACACCAACAACGCCACACGCAACGGACTCACCGAAAACGGCACACGCACATTCGCGCGAACCGCATCAAACGGAATCAATGACCCCTTCGGCTCCACCACCTGCACGCGCACCGTACGACCGGCCGCAGCCCTCACATACAACGAACGAGACGAATCCAACGACACCGAACACAACGAACCAGCCACACGATCCGCATCCGCACGAACACGCACCGTACGCAACACGCGCGAACCGGCAGGCACACCACCCATAACCTCATCGGACACCGGCACGATCCGCACATACTCAGACGAACCATCCGCAGCCACCTGCAAATACGCCTGCGTCGGATCAGTAACCTCCAACAACCCGTCATCACGACGCTCAAGCCCCGGCCCCAACGTGTTATACGCAGCCGCCGAATCACCCGACGCCGCCAACGAGCGGAAAAACGGCACATTACACAACACGCACTCAACCAACACCACCACAACAAAAGCGGCTACAATAGCTGCGCACACACGATGACGCGCCTGAAAACGCTGTTTCGAAAAAGTCACGAACTTTATTCTAAAGGCTGCATGTCGCATTGAATTGAAAGAATGGCCCACATGTCACACCTCACACCAGCATCGCCATCAGCACACCATCCACACCAAGGACGGACCATGCTCAACCACGCCATGCAAGGGGTACGACAACTCATCAACCACAACAAACACCCCCACAACACCGCCGACGCCAACCCCTTCGGCAAAGCCTCGACACGCCAGACGACATCGTCGATGAACTCACCCGCAACGCCATCAAACTCAACCCACTCATCAAACGACGCATCATCAAAGGCTTCGAAGGCATACCAAGCACACTCCAACTCGGCTGGGCGCAACTGCCACAAACCCAAGGCAAAGCCTTCTCCATCGGACTATTCACCGACAACAACCACTTCGCGCAAATCGCGCTCGCCGACAGCAAAGCACGCGTCTTCGCGGGCACCAATCCCGAAATGGACGTGCAGGATCTGGAACCACGATTCATATTCGTCAAAGAAGAAACCCTCACCCTGCCAGACGGTCCACGATTCGGACACGCGACAAACGGCGCGCCGAAGATGGTGCGCGCGTCGCAAGGCGGTGTCGTGGGACGCATGCCCGGTGGCCGCATGATGTGGCTCGCATCCTGCTGAAAGTCGGCAACCGCTACACGCTCGAACAGATGCGTGCCAACCTGCCGGAAACCATGCGATTCGATCTGGAATACAGGGATGCCATCACCATCGCATTCTTCGCAGCCTACATGCTGCCGCAAATGAACGGGCTACTCGTGGGATTCGGCACGGGCAACATCTTCCGCAGGCTCAACCGAGAGGCGCCGATGGGCGCGATCCGCCGATCCATCAGAGACACGATGAGCGCACGCTCCCATGGCATGCGCGCATCCGGACTTGAGGATTATTTCGCCGACCTCATGCGCGAGGCAGGCGCTTGACAAAGACCAAGGGCTCGAAGCAGTACACGGCGCGGAACCATTGCACCTATACACGTCCAGCTACTCGGGCTGCTATTTCTTCGCTTGGGATTCCACACTGCCGTTCTCGGCATCGCTGCGCGCGCTGAACATCGAAGGCAACCTCAACCGTTTCGCCGCAGTCAGTTCATGCTGGAACGCAACGCCCGTATCGGCAAGCTGCCCACAGAAGACACCGTAACCCGCGCGGAAGCCGCGCAAATCGACATGGCGCTACTGGAAAATCCGGCGCTGATCGCATTGAAACCGGACGACGAATTCGGCGCGATCCTCGACTCACAGCAGGATGACGGCGTCCAAGCGTCATGCGCCTGGTGGACATCGCCGCGGAAACCAGACGTTCCATCGCCGAAAACACGAAGGACGGCGAGGATGGTACCGCCTTCGGAGCCGAAGGCGGTTCGGAATGGGTATACCGCCAGACAATGTCGAGACTATTGCGCAGCATGCGCCTGCCATACCGCTTCGACGTGGACTTCCGATGCACCTCCAAGACGGCAATATGGCCATCGGTTTCACCTCTGCCGGCGTTTCCATGATGCCATCCACCAAATATGACGTGTCCCGCCACGCATGGGTGGATATGACGGACGCCGAACGCGCCCGCATGAGCGCGGACTACAATCTGCGTGTTGGGCTGATGATGGCCGCGTTGAGTTTTGGCGCCGATCCGGGCATACAGCGTGTGTCGATGCATATCGATTCGATTGGTTTGGAAGAGGCCGTGGCCGAGCAGGATTCCGCCATCAGCGAGCTGATGAGCGAGGCTTTGGCGGCTTTCGAACGCATTCGTACTGGAGATATGGGTGTTTCTGGGTCCAAGGCCGATCCGAAGGACGGCGATTTCCATGGAGACCCGTCCCGTCCGGTGGCGCCGAGATCCGCCGACATGGGCGTTGATGGCGTCAACTCCGAGGATACGATGATGCGTTGAACAGCCAATTCGAGGATCTGATGCGGGATATCGACTTCGACGAAGTGACGTTCGCGGTTCCCGACGAGATTGCGGACGATTCCTCTAGCGTGGACGACGGTTCCGCACAGGGCGTGCATGATGGCGCTCTTGACGCGGGACTGATCGGCTTCGGCGATTTCGATGGGAATGGTGATGATCCATTAAGCCAGCTTCGCAAGAATCCGACCGTACGCAATCTGGTGACGGTCACCTTCACCAGAAGCGAATTCATGGAGCGTCTGGGCGAGTGCGGATTGTCTGATCCAACAGGCACATACCGTATGTTCGATGCGGAAATGGATGTGGACGGCCTCGGCGCATTGAAGCCAGTGGACGCCACGTTCGATTTGCGCGATAGTCGTTTCTCCCCATCCGGAAGTCAGGAGGAGCCTGAGCTTTCCGACGCCATATTCGACCATGACACGGCACAGCTGTTCGGCTGCCGTGACATGTCGGGGTTGTCCATTCAGCGCGTCGACCTGCTGCAGCGCGCGGTTGGCGAATTCCACAGAATCGCGCAGGACTCCCATCTGGAATCGGTGGCCAAGGCAAAGCAGGCCATGGACGTCATCAACACCATTGCCGACCCGGAATTGACGTCGTTGGCTCCGCAGGTGACGAGTGCGCTCATCGATGGCAAAGACACTCCGGACTTCTCCTTCCGCTTGGCCGACGAGCTTGACGCGGAACGCATCAAGGCGAGAGACCTGCTGTTCTCAGGACAGGTCGACCAAAGCGTGGAACTGGCCGAAGCGGCGTTGGAGCGAATGGACCGACTGTTCGCTTCGAATCCGGGCGTGCCGCGGTATTTCAACTCGTATGCGGAACGCGTCATCTACAATCGCATGTTCGCCACGGAAGGCGAACGGACCGTGCTGATTCCGGACAATCTGTTCTACGCGCATATGGAACTCGCCGACGTGCTTGCACAGGTCAAAGGCGTGAAGGCCGCGTTGCCGCATCTCAATGCGATGGTGCGATATGCGCCGGCTACCCGCTTTCTCATCTCAAGCTGGCGGTTCAACTGGCGCGCGCCGAGGATTGGGATCCGGCCAGAGCGGCTTGCCTCAACGCGTTGCACGTCGCACTTGACCGTGAGGATGCGTCGTTCGCCTATTACAGACTCGCCTATGCGGAATGGATGTGCGACCACTTCGACATCGCGGCCGCCGCGTACATCATGAGCGAGGAGATTGCCCCCGGGCGAATCGCCATGCTGGAGAGCGAGCTGCAGGAATTGATCGGACGCGCGCAATCGCAATGCATTCCGGTGCCCACCGACGTTCCGGAAGCCATGCACGTGCTTACCCAAGCGGGACTGCCGGTATGGCCCAATACCCAGGTCGCATCCTTGGTACGCAAGGCCGCGCGGGTCTGTGTGGATGAAGGCATGTTCGTGCCGGCACGTACGCTTTCGGTTGCCGCTTCAAGGATGGATGACGAGGAGCGCGACGGTGCCGACGTGGTGCAGATGCAGTTCCTGAGGTCGTTGAACAACTGAACGGCGTGCTTTCCGCAGTGCGCCAAACAGACGTTGGCGATGCAGCAAATCGAACATTTGTGCGATAATGTGTGCATGGCGGCTCTGACCGGCAAAACATTGAAGACAGTGACAAGGCAATGACAATGACAAGGCATGACGATTCCGAACAACTCGCATGGGATTTTGACGCTTCTGAAATGGGCGGCGATACGGGCTCCGCGTCAACCGCTGTGGTTCCCGACGGGGGAGTCAGCTCATATGCGCCGGGCAGTGAACGCTGGATCGCCGCATTGCAGCCAACCGATGCCGACGCCATGCGGTTGACCCGACTTGATGTCTCGTCCATCAGTGCTGAAGCCGCGGCTCGATTGTGGGCGCGTGTGGCGGCGTGGGTGGAATCCGACCAGATCGCATACTACATCGATGACGCGCCGGTCTCGTCCGACGCCGCCTATGATGCGAGAATACGTTGTCTGCAGGCGTTGGAAGCCCAGTTCCCATCCCTCGATTCCGCGCAATCGCCGACGCATCGTGTCGGAGGCACCTTCTCCAATGATTTCGCATCGGTACGCCACCCGTCTCGCATGATGAGTCTTGACGATGTCTTTTCGCTTGAGGAACTGCATGAATGGTACGACGGTGTTATTCGGGGACTTGATTGGCCTGAGACGAAGCCTTTGCCGATGACATGCGAAGTGAAAATCGACGGTCTTGCGCTTAACCTCATCTACCGTAACGGCGTGCTCGAGCAAGGTCTGACCAGAGGTGACGGCGTGATCGGCGAGGATATCACGCTCAATGTGCGCACCATCTCCACCATTCCGCAGAATCTTGCGGGACCGGAAGAAGACATTCCCGAATTCGTGGAGATCCGCGGTGAGGTCTTCATGCGATGGGACGATTTCAACACGCTCAACAAAGAAAACGAGGATGCTGGGCGCGCGCCTTTCGCCAATCCACGTAACGCGGCTGCCGGAAGCCTGCGGCAGAAGGATCCGCGCATCACCGCCACCAGAAGGCTGAGCTTCTATGCGCATGGCATTGGAACGCTCCAGTGGGGCGCCAAACGTGGTGCCGACCATGATGCGGTCAACAACCAATCCGAAGCGTATGGGTTGTATAAGAAGTGGGGCATACCCGTTTCGCCACATAACCGTGAGGTCACCACATTCAGCCAGATTCTCGACATGATCGATTACTACGGCGAGCATCGTGGAGACATCGAACACGCGCTCGACGGCATTGTCGTAAAAGTGGATGATTTGGGATTGCAACGATCGTTGGGCGCGACCTCGCGTGCTCCGCGTTGGTCCATCGCCTACAAGTACCCGCCGGAGGAAGTCAATACGGAACTGCTTGACATCACCGTGCAGGTGGGGCGCACCGGCCGTGTGACCCCAGTGGCCATATTGAAGCCCGTATATGTTGCGGGTTCGACGGTGTCGAGAACCACCTTGCACAATCCATTCGAAGTGGAACGCAAGGGTGTGCTCATCGGAGACACCGTTGTGGTGCGTAAGGCGGGCGATGTGATTCCCGAACTCGTAGGTCCTGTGCTGGAACGCAGGGAAGGACACGAAGGCCAGCTGCGCCGTTTCGTGATGCCTTCGCACTGCCCGAGCTGCGGGGCGGAACTCGCTCCGGCCAAAGAGGGGGACAAGGACATCCGCTGCCCGAACGTGGAATCCTGCCCGGCACAGTTGACCGAACGCATCATCAATCTGGCATCCAGGAAAGCGTTCGATATCGAGCATTTAGGCGACCAATCCGCCATCGCGTTGACGAATCCGGAAGAGGATCGCCCCGATTCGACGGCCACCTACGCGCCGAACATCACGGAAATCGTGGTGGAGCCGGGCGCGGAGCCTGAACCGTACGAGCCTGTGGAAGGTCTGGAGCTGCCGGCCCGCCAAACACCGGTGCTGTCCAGCGAAGCCGGTCTGTTTTCGTTGACGTCCGCCGATCTGCAGGATGTTCGCGTATGGCGTGAAGCGCCGATCATCGAAATCCACGAAACCATCGGCAAGAACGGCAAGCCGAAAAAGATACGCAAACGCATTGGCGGATCGGGACTGTGGCATCAGGTTCCGGCGTTCTGGACAGCTCCTACAGTTGCAAGAAAACGTAAGGACTCCGTCGACGAATCCGCGGAATATCCCGAATATGACGTGCCTGAAGATGCCGTGGTCGTTCGCGAGGAAACCAAGGTGTCGCGTTCCGGAACATCCAGTGTGCAGCCGATATATATACGCCCCGCGGAAAACACGAGGAAAATGCTTGACGAAATGGACAAGGCGCGCCATGCCGACCTATGGCGTGTGCTTGTGGCCCTGTCCATTCGGCGGCTCGGTCCTCCCACGGCGCGTACCATCGCCAACACATTCGGTTCGCTCGACGCCATCGAACAAGCCAGCGTGGATGAACTGTCACAGATAGACGGCATCGGTCCGGAAATTGCCGAATCCGTGGTCACCTGGTTTGCTTCGGCCAAGAATCCAGGCGATTGGCGTGGCATGGTGCTGGAAGCATGGAAGGCAGCCGGAGTGGGAGTCGGACAGGCACAGACCAGTGCTCTGCCGCAGACACTGGAAGGCAAGACAGTGGTCGTCACTGGTTCGTTGGTTGATTTCTCGCGGGATTCCGCCAAAGAGGCGATTATCTCCCGCGGTGGAAAGGCCGCAGGATCGGTCAGCAAGAAAACCGATTGGGTGGTCGTCGGCGAAAACGCTGGTGCCAAAGCCGCCAAAGCCGAGGAATTGGGAATCGCCATGCTGGACGAGGACCAGTTCAAACTGCTGCTGGAAAACGGAACGGTGTGACGCGTGCCATATCAAGCCGGCAACGTAATCACAAGAAGGCTCTGGCATGCCGCGCTTCCAGACGCTAGTCTGGTACGCGGCTAAAGGAGGAACCATGACCGACGAGCGCACCATCGAAGCGCGCATCTATGAGCGACTCAGCAAAGTAATCGACCCGGAACTGGGCCGATCCGTGACCGATTTGGGCATGATCGCAGCCATAGACGCGATACCGGTGGAAGGTAAGACGAACACCTACGAGGTTCGTGTGGAGGTCGAACTGACGGTGGAAGCTGTCCACTGTCGCAGACTATCACCAACCAGATCAACGGAGCGGTGTCGTCATATCCGGAAGCGACATTGCTGCCGCGCATCGAAGTCGGGTCCATGAGTCAAGACAAGCTCACCCAACTTGTGGCAGGCCTCAAGGCCGAACGCAAACAGAATCCGTTCAACAAGCCGGGCATCAAAACCCGTATTTTCGCCATAGCATCCGGCAAAGGAGGCGTCGGCAAGTCTTCCGTCACTGCGAATCTTGCTGCCACATTTGCCGCATTGGGGTACGACACGGCCGCCATCGACGCGACATCTATGGTTTCTCACTGCCGCGACTGTTCGGCGTGCATGCGCAACCCACCAATCTGAACGGCATGCTCATGCCAGTTACCGCATGGGGTGTGAAATTGATTTCCATCGGCATGTTTGCCGGCGCCGATCGTGCGATCCTTTGGCGAGGCCCGCGATTGCAGCGTTCTCTTGAACAATTCCTTTCAGACGTATGGTGGGGCGAGCCTGACGTGCTGCTGCTCGACTTGGCACCAGGTACCGGCGACATGGCGATTTCCGTGGCGCAGGCTCTGCCGAACGCGGAACTGGTGGTGGTCACCACGCCGCAGCCATCCGCCTCGGACATTGCGGTCCGCTCCGGCCTGGTGGCATTGCAGGTACCGATGAAGGTACGCGGCGTTGTGGAGAACATGAGCTATTACGAGCATCAGGGCGAACGCCTGCGGATTTTCGGCGAAGGTGGGGGTGCGCGTGTGTCGGAGCAGTTGACCGAAAGCCTTGGCTATGATGTTCCTTTGCTCGCACAGCTACCGTTGGAGCCGGAATTGCGTGAGACCGGTGAGGCCGGCCGCCCCGCCGTGTTGAACGAGGATGGCGCGTTGCGCGCCGATGGCATTGGCGAGACGTTCAGGAATCTGGCCGAATCGTTGATGCGCAGACCTATGTGATGTGCGGGGCACGTATCCAGGCCGTCATGACCTGCGGCATGGACAGTGGCCTAATGCGGCTGCGGATTCACAGCTCATCCGGGGAACGTCTGGGTGGAAAACGAAGCGAAATGAAATGACCCTTGTGAAAATCTTGTGCCTTGTGTAGTATCAAGCGCAGACACGGGGGCCGTATGGCTGAGAGGAAGCAAGCGCTTCAACCGTATGAACGTATACCGGGTAATGCCGGCGCACGGACGTCTCTCTTTTCCCGTGCCTTGACATAGAGAAAGGCACATTCATGACCGTAAATGAATCTTCCGTGGTGAAGAAGCATAACAATAAATGGCGAGTTGTTGACATCGTCGTGGCCGCTATCATCGCGGTTGCGGCTGGCGTGATTTTCTGGGGCTGGGATGTCATCTGCGCCGCTCCGATTACGCTTTTCGAAGCGGTGACGCCGGGCTTCGAAGGCTTGTTGAACGGCATCTGGCTGTTTGCGGGTCCGCTGGCCGCCATCATCGTGCGAAAGCCTGGCGCTGCGTTGTTCGCTGAAACCCTTGCCGCCGCTCTGGAGCTTGCCATGGGCAATCCGTGGGCATCGGCGGTTCTTTGATTATCGGTATCTGCCAAGGTCTCACTGCCGAAATCGGTTTTGCGATTTTTGCATACAAACGTTGGGATTTGCTGTCGACCACCATCGCTGGAACCCTCGCCGGCTTGGGATGCTTCCTGTATAACTGGACCGTGAATCCTGCTTGGGCAGGTTTGCGTATTGTCGTCAGCTGCGTCACTTCCGTTATTTCCGGCGCTCTGGTGGCTGGAGTCCTGATGTATCTGCTGCAGCAGGCCATCGCTAAAACAGGCGTGCTTGACCGTTTCGAATCCGGCCGTGCGAAGGCCTTGGTATGACGATTCGTTGATGAAGTCCCGTATCGCATTCACAGTGGTGGATACGGGACTTCTTTGATGCGTGTTCGTTCTGCAAACGCGGAATGCAAGAGGAATGAAAGAACGATTCATGGGTACTGATGCAGAAAAATCGTTTTCCGCAGCCGGGGTGGTCGCACGCGATTGGGGATGGCGACACGCCTCACGTAAGGATTTCGCGTTAAGGCATGTGGATTTCACCATACAGCCAGGGGAGCGCGTGTTGTTGTTGGGCGCTTCCGGCGCTGGAAAATCGACGTTGATGTCCGGTCTTGCCGGCGTGCTCGGCGGCGATGACGAAGGCGAGCTTGAAGGAGAGCTGCTGATTGACGGAGTGGACGCCCGTCAGGCACGCGGACGTTCCGGATTGGTGTTGCAGGATCCTGACGCGCAGACGATTCTGGAACGTGTGGGCGATGACACCGCTTTCGGTTGTGAAAATCTGAATCTGCCGAAAGGTGAGATTTGGAGCAGGGTCCGTTCCTCACTCGACATTGTTGGACTCGGCTACATGAAACTTGACCGCTCCACACGCAGACTGTCCGGCGGCCAGCGCCAGCGTCTGGCCTTGGCCGGCGTGCTCGCCATGCATCCCGGACTGCTGCTGCTCGACGAACCGACGGCCAACCTCGATCCGGAGGGCGTCAAGGAAGTGCATGATGCGGTACGCCATGTGCTGGAACAGACCCGTGAAACCTTGGTGGTGGTGGAACACCATATTGACGTATGGCTTGATCTGGTGGATCGGGTTATCGTACTCGGCAAGCCGGAGGCCGACTCGCATGTCAGCGGCGTCATCGCAGACGGCACTCCGGAAGAAGTGTTCGGCAGCATGGCATCGGTGCTCGCAAAGGGCGGCGCATGGGTTCCAGGACGCACCATCGAAAGTCATACCCCCGAATCCAGCCAATCGTCGGGAGATGTTGTTCTGCGAACGGAGGATCTCAGCTTCGGGCGTGACTTCGCGCTTGGCGAGCATGTGAACCTCGTGTTCCATGCTGGCGAGATCACCGCACTGACCGGCAAAAACGGCGTGGGAAAATCCACGCTCGCGTTGACTTTGGCCGGCTTGCTCAAGCCGATTTCCGGCCGTGTGAGCATGGATGAGACCATGGTTCCCGCACGTAGGGAGAACGACGTCTTCACTTGGAAAAGTCGGGATCTGCTCGGACGGATCGGCATGGTGTTCCAGGAGCCGGAACACCAGTTCGTCGCATCCAGCGTGCGTGACGAAGCGGCGGTCGGCCCCAAATCCATGGGCAAGAGCGAAGAAGAGTCTTACGCTATAGCCGACAACATGCTTGAGCGTATGAATCTTGCTAGATTCGCTCAAGCTAATCCGTTCACATTATCGGGCGGCGAAAAAAGAAGGCTTTCCGTTGCCTCCATGCTGGCCGCCGCGCCGAAAGTCTTGGTGATGGACGAGCCGACGTTCGGCCAAGACTTCACCACATGGACGGAAATGGTGAAACTGATCGCCGGTGCGCGTGACGCCGGCTGTTCCGTCATCATGGTCACCCATGACGAACCATTGATCGAAACGTTGGGAGCGCGTCGCGTTCTCGTAAGCGAGGGGGAGTGAGATGGAACAGTTGGAAACCATCAGCGTGGTACCGCACAAGGAACGTCATGACGATGCCAAGCCGGCATCGCCGTCATGGTTCGTGGCAAAAATCAATCCGGTCAGCCGTTTCATCGGCGCGCTGATACTATGTATTCCCATGTTCGTGACGCTGGACGTGGTCTCCGCGTCCGTGGCACTCGCATTGGAGGTGTTGTTGCTCTGGATTGGCGGCGTCGCTCCGTGGACGGTGCTTCGTAAAACCTGGCCGGTGTGGATTGCCGCTTCGGGAAGTTTCATTTCCGTGTCGTTGTATGGCAAGACCTCCGGGGCCGTGCTGGTCAATCTCGGTGATGTCGTTGTGATTTCGCAGGGATCGTTGTACTTGGCGTTGGCCACGTTCCTGCGTGTGGCGGCCATTGCCGTTCCCGGCGTGATTCTTGCGCTTGGTCTTGATCCGACTGATTTGGCCGATGGTCTGGTGCAGATTCTGCATTTGCCGTCGCGTTTCGTGTATGGCGGTTTGGCTGGCATGCGCATGTTTACTTTGCTGCAGGATGATTGGCGTGCGCTTGGGCAGTCCCGTCGTTCTCGTGGATTGGGCGACGGCAGCGCCGTCAAACGTGTGTTCTCGCAGGCGTTCAGTCTGCTGGTCGTGTCGATTCGACGCGGCACGAAACTCGCCACCGCCATGGAAGCTCGTGGTTTCGGCGCGGACGCTCCGCGAAGCCAGGCTAGGAAATCGAGCTTACATGCCGTCGATTGGCTGTTTTACGTGATTTGCGTGGCCGTGCCGGTGATTGCGTTGTCTTGCGTTTATTTCACCGGTTACTGGCATTGGGCTTTTACCGGCACTGGCAATTAATCGGAGCAGGGCTGCGCAGTACGAGGTTTGTTGAATGCGCGGCGGATTTGCGAAAGGCGTTTCATTCGTTGTATGGAATGGAACGCCCTTCGCATTTGCCCGTTGTTTTTCTCAAAAAGATATGTGATATCCGCTACTTGGCAAGCTTGTCAAGCAGCAGCGCTTCGGTGATCACATTGTTTTTCAGGCTGGGAAGACTGATGGATTCGTTCGGGCTGTGCGCGTTGGCCTTCGGATCCTCGGGACCGGTGACCAGCACCTGCGCGTCCGGGAAAATACGCTGCAATTCCGGAATGAACGGAATCGAGCCACCTTCGCCCTTATTGACCGGAGCCACGCCAAACGCCTCTTCCATGGCGTCCATGGCGTCTTTGGTAGCCTCGGCATTTGGATCCATGGCCCAACCCATGCCATTATCAAGCTTGTCGACCCACACTTCGGCGCCAAACGGAGCATGCTCGACCATGAACCTGGCAAGTGCTTCCTGAGCCTCTTCCGGACGCTGGTTTGGAGCGGTGCGCAGGCTGAGACGGAACGTCGTTTCAGGGAGATCACGTTGAACGATCCCTCCACTGGATGAGCATCGAAGCCGATGACGGTCACGCTCGGCTTGGTCCACAGACGTGCGGCCAGGGAACCGGTACCGGCCAGATGATAAGAGTCGACGATGCCGGCGTCCGCACGTACGGTTGCCTCATCCATATCTCGCTGCAGTCCGCCGATCGGTTCCTCCGATGCGATGCCCGGCACCACCAAATCGCCATGCTCGTCATACATGGAAGCGATCAGCATGGAGGCAAGCGTGTTCGCATCGAGGATCGGTCCGCCGTACTGGCCGGAATGCACCGGATGATGCAGCGCCTTGACGTGCACGTCAATATCGGTATTGCCTCGCAGCGACGTGGTGAGCGAGGGGATTTCAGCGGACCAATTGCCCGAGTCGGCGACGATGATCACATCGGAATCGAATTCGTCCTTATGCTCCTCGATGAAGGGAATGAAGCTTGGCGATCCCATTTCCTCTTCGCCTTCGATGAAGACCTTGATATTGACCTTCAAATCGTCGCCGAGCGCCTGCAATGCGCCGGAATGAATGGCGATTCCGCCGCCATCATCGGCCGCGCCGCGTCCGTACAGGCGTGTGTCGATTACCGTGCCGACGAATGGGTCGGTGTTCCATACGCTGGCATCGGGCACCGGCTGCACGTCGTGATGCGCGTACAACAGCACGGTTGGAGCGTCGATATCGACGATTTTCGAACCGATGACCTCCCAAGCGCGGCGTGCCATCGGGATTGTGCGACTGCACCACATGCGCATCGACACCTACCTTGTTCAGCTCTTCGGCCACGAATTGCGCGGACTGTTTCATATGATCCGCGGTAATGCCTTTTGCGGAAATGGACTGCAACGCGATTTTCTTGTTCAGCACGTCGACAATGCGGTCAAAATCCGTTTCGACGCGCGCGCGAATCTCATCGGCATGTAAAACTGCCATACTGCTCCTTCTTATATATGCGGCATATACGCATCTTGGAAACGTGCCGCCGCATGCTATCGAATGACCATTGTATCCGTCGAACCAATCACGTCCAATCGTTGACATGAATGAGGCAAGGCGTCGATACGTCAATTTACGCTCTATAGGCATGAGTGTGTTTAATAAGAAGGAAGATGCGGACCAGGAGCCTGTCGGGAAGAAGGCTGCGGAGCCTACTGCCGGCAAGGGGCGTCCGACGCCGAAGCGCAAGGATGCCCAGGCGCAGAATCTCCGTCCGCTGGTTCCCAAGGATCGTGAAGCGAGCCGCAAGGCCGCCAAGGCGCGTATGCGCGAGCGTGAAAACGCCGAATACGATGCCATGCAGAAGGGCGACATCAACCATATGCCGAAGTCCGAGCGTCTGCCGTGGCGTATATACATCCGCGACTACGTCGATGCCCGCTTCAACTTGGGTGAGTTCTTCATTCCGGTCGCCTTCGTCATTTTGATCGGTTCGATTTTCGTGACCTACAAGTGGCCGGCGTTGGCATTGCCGTTGATGCTGCTTATGTACATCTATCTGTTTGCGGTGATCATCGACATCGTGATCATGTGGCGCAAGCTCAAGAAGAAGCTCATTGAAAAGTTCGGCGAGCAGTCCGTGGCCAAGGGCATGCGTTCCGGTTCCTACGCGTGGAGCCGTGCCATCCAGATGCGTCGCTGGCGTCTGCCGAAGCCGCGCTATCAGAAGCGTGGACACTGGCCCGAGTGATCCATTCTGCGAGAATCGCAGTTGCTTTTTCAAGCCGTCGGCGAAAACCGACGGCTTTTCCATTACCATGTAACCAGTTGTAACGCACGAATCAACGAGGGCAGGCATGACTGAACAGCATTTCGACATTGTCATCATCGGAGCGGGGCCAGGAGGATATTCCACGGCATTGCGCGCCGCGCAGCTCGGCAAAACGGTGGCGCTCATCGAACGCGACAAAACGTTGGGAGGCACCTGCCTCAATCGTGGTTGCATTCCGTCGAAGGCGTTGCTGACGGCCGCACACAGTGCGCAGAACATACGCCAGGCGGAACGTATGGGCATCAGTGCCACCTTACAGAGCATTGATTTCGGCAAATTACGTGACTTCCGTACGTCCACGGTGGAGACGATGACGAAGGGGTTGGCGGGATTGCTGTCGCATCGCGGCGTCACGGTGTTCCGCGGCGAGGCTGAGTTGAGGGACGTTCATGATGTGCATGTCGCGCCGGCCGGGGGAGAAGCGCAGGTCATGCGTTCCTTCAAGGCGGGAGTGGAGGAACCCGTCGGGTCGGAGCTTACCATCAAAGGCGAAGATATTGTGCTGGCGACCGGATCGCGACCGTTACCATTGCCGGGCAACCCGTTTTCAGGCGCGTTGATCGATTCGACGCAGGCTTTGGAATTGGATACGTTCCCGTCCAGTGCGGTGATTGTCGGAGCGGGTGCGGTGGCGTTGGAATTCGCTTCGTTGTGGAATGCCGCGGGATGCGAAGTGACGTTGCTGATCCGCAAGGACCGCGTGCTGTCGTCTTGGGAGAAGCGGGCTTCGATGACGTTGACCCGCGAGCTCAAACGTCGCGGCATCAGCGTGGTGACGCGTACGTCGGTGGATTACGTGGATACCGGTGCGAATTTGGGCGCCACCGTGCATTACAGGCAAGGCGGCGGCGAGGAGGAGCGCACCGCATATGGTGAAGTGGTGCTTGCTGCTATCGGACGTATGCCGAACACCGATGCCGGCTGGTTCACATCCAACGGCATCGAATTGGAGGAACGCGGTTATGTTTCGACCGACGCGTATGGGCGTACGAATGTGGAGGGCGTATGGGCCTTGGGCGACATCACTCCGGGGCATGCTTTGGCTCATCGCGCGTTTGAACAGGGCATCACCATCGCCGAAACCATCGCAGGACTTGACCCCAAGCCGGTATCCGACGAAACCGTGCCGCAAGTCGTGTTCTCTTTCCCTGAAGCGGCAAGCGTCGGTCTTGCACTCGACGATGCGAAATCGTGTGAAACCATCATCAATCCGCAGGAAACCGCATATCCCATGTTGTCCAACTCGCGTATGCTCATGAGTGGGGAAGGCGGATCCATGACCATCGTCAGCGGTGCGCTGGCAGGCGCTCCGGATGTTCCCCTCGTGCTTGGCGTGCATATCGTCAGCCCGATCGCCAGCGATCTGATCGCGGAAGCCGAACAATTGGTCGGCAACCGGGTGCCGCTCGCCGCCGCGGCGAGGCTCATTCACCCGCATCCCACCTTTAGTGAATCGTTCGGCGAGGCGCTGCTTAAGGCGGATGGCAGGCCTCTGCATACCCGATAATCCCCGTCAATCAAGGAAAAACGGCGGAAACCGTGCGATATGGCATGGTTCCTGATAAACTACCGTTCCAGTGTGAGTAACCGCATAACCAAGTGAGGAAGTCGATGGCAGACAAAGAAGAGCCAAAGAAGAAGCAAAGCACCATCAAGCAGATCATTCAGATCTTCAAGTACACCCACGCCGAAGATAAGGCTCTTCCGTGGTTGTGCGGCGGCGTGTTCGTGGCGCCGATCGTTGTGTTCGTGGTGCTTGGCATCGTGTTCAAGTGGTCGGTGATCGGATGGATCACGTCCATGATCCTCGCCATCATGCTTGGCCTGCTGTTCGCCACCATGATGCTCACCAACCGTGCGACAAAGTCGGATACGCCAAGCTTGAAGGGCGTCAGGGTGCTGCCATCAGCGTGCTCGGCAACATTAACAAGGCTGGCTTCAACTTTCCGCAGGAGCCGGTGTGGGTTGATCCGAAGACCAAAGACGCCATTTGGCGCGGCACCGGTTACAACGGCATCTATCTGCTCGGCGAGGGCGATTACAATCGCGTCAAGCGTGCCATGGACCGTCAGGAGCAGAATATCAAGGGTGTGACCGCCGGTTCCGATATTCCCGTCTACCGTATCTACGTCGGCCAGGGCAAGAATCAGACGAGCCTGAAGAATCTGCGCAAGACCGTGCTCAAGTGCAAGAGCTACCAGCCGACCAGCCACAAGAACAAGCTGATGGCAGCCATCCATTCGAAGAGCCGCTTCATGCTTACCAAGACCGAGCTGAACATCCTCAACGAGCGTCTGCGCACTCTGCAGATGAAGAACGGCATGGGCATTCCGAAGGGCGTCGACCCGATGCACCCGCAGCGCATCAGCCGTCGTGCTATGCGTGGCCGCTGATTTTCCTGGAATCGTAAAGCCGGCTTACATATGGGAACCTCGATGAACACGTTATCGAGGTTCCTTTTTCATATCTCCGTTACCTTCCGCTGGCCTGCGCGCATGCGGTAAGGTTTTTGAGAAAAGAAATGGACGTCGCAAGCGACATGACGACACGAATGTCCACAAATTGAACGGTTTTGCAGAGGCAAATACGAGCGTTCGTAACAATTGAACCCCAGTTTTCGCGAATCATCCTTCGAATATGTCATTACGAAACATTCTCGTAACCCAATTGGCGAGTGAGCGAAACGCGCGTTC
>ENA-OQEB01000081-OQEB01000081.1-human-gut-metagenome-genome-assembly--contig:-NODE-81-length-36930-cov-2.037606_pt1 | contig 36930 bp, 50 predicted proteins | sample MGYA00242787_ERZ504619 | MGnify/ENA primary metagenome ERZ504619 (study PRJEB26092, sample SAMD00036317) | human gut metagenome | host: Homo sapiens | study: EMG produced TPA metagenomics assembly of... | reverse complement strand
CAACATATTGGATGATCTTCTTTCGTATATCCATTCGAATGAACCGCTCAATTACCATTCTGGAAGGTCGCGTCCAGACCCAAGTTGACCATCTTGGTCATTTCCCATTCGTATCAGTGTTACCGTAGGTACTGAGGCGGAATCCGGTTGTCTCGCTATTGTTCGCTCCGGTCATGTCGTAATTCGTATAGGAGGTGCTGGTCGTGAACAAATTGGCGAAATTAGTCGCGACAGGAATCTCTGAGTTACCCGTGACGCCGTAACCGGCTCGTATCTTTAAGTCGTCCAGCCAATCTCGGCTTGGTTCCATAAATGCCTCCTCTGACATACGCCAACCGGCGGAGATAGAAGGAAAGACTCCGTAACGATTACTTTCCGAGAAACGGGAAACACCGTCCCGGCGGATAATACCGGTTAATAGATACTTATCCTTATATCCATAGTCTGCACGGGCAAACATACCAAATAGCGCGAATTCTCCATTGTAAGTGGAAGAGTTAGTACGTTTGGCTATTGTTCTCGCCCATATCCAAGGTGTATGTATTGGTATTGTCTTCGAATAAATAGTTATATCTACGTGCGTTGAGGGATCTGCCTAAACCATCCCGAATAGCCTCTGTTCCCAATAAGATGTTCAAGGAATGGATCTCATTGAATGTCCGGCTGAAAGATAGCGTATTGGTCCAAACCCAACGATAATTGAAGTAATTACTTTCGTAGAAATTATTTTGGCCACCGGACTCGGAGAACTCCGGGTTGTTCTTGGTCATCGAGTAAGAATAATCATTACGATAATCGATACCGAAGTTTGTTTTAAAAGTCAGCCCGGTCCATAGGTCTGCTTCTCCATACACGTTGCCAAATACACGTTGGTAGTGGCATAATTATCCTTATTTCTTTCACGAATAGCTACAGGATTCTGGAAATTGCCGGTCCCGGCGAATAAGGAGCCTGCATAATTGCCCGCATAGTCATAAACCGGTACATAAGGAGAGGCCCGATAAGTCCATGAGTAGATGTTGGACTCTGTACCTGAGAAGCTAAGTCCGTTGTTTTTGCTAAAACTATAAGTTAGGTTCTCTCCGAATCGCAACCATGGGCGGACGTTATACGATGAATTAGCACGTGCTTGATAGCGTGTGAAATAAGATTCGATAGCGGTACCTTGCTGGTCGAAATAGTTCATGCTCATGGTGTATTGCCCTTTATCGGTACCTCCAGACAAGGACAACTGGTGATTCTGCATCCAACCGAGTTGCTGATTTCATCCCACCAGTTCGTATCGCCTACGGGCGCATAGACTACGTTGTTCGCTTGATCGTAATCGCTAGGATCGATGGAGGTGCTACCACCGGCGCCGGTTACGGTCATGTAATTGGGTAGATGATTAACCCAAGAGTCGGAAGTACTTCCGAATTGCTGGTGGTAAGGTAATTCTCCATTGGCGCTGGCTCCCGTTAGGTCCAGATTGTTTTTCGAGGCTTGCCATTCGACATCAATACGGTCATAAGCGTTTAAGACGTCATAGCGTTTACCTGTTTTAGAGAAACCGTAATATCCGTCATAGGTTAATCTCGGTTGTCCCGTTTTTGTTCCTTTCTTGGTCGTGATTAAAATGACGCCATTCGCTGCTTGCGCTCCGTAGATCGCTGCGGAGGAGGCGTCTTTCAATACTTGCATACTCTCGATGTCATTGGGATTGATAGAGCTTAGGTCTTGGTCACGAGTGGATACGCCATCGATAACATACAAAGGTCCGTTGTCATTGATGGAATTAATACCTCGGATGCGTACCATCGTGGCTGAACCGGGAGCACCGGAGGTACCGATGTTTACGCCCGCCGCTTTACCTTGCAACTGTTGTGTGGCGGAAGAACCGGAAGACGCCAATAGCTCTTCAGTATCGATAACCGCTACGGAACCTGTGATGTCCTTTTTCTGTTGGGTACCGTAACCGACAACGACTACCTCGTCTAGATTTTGGGTGTCTTCCTTTAAGGTAATGTTCATGACGTTCCCGCTTGCAGGTGTTTGTTGAGTTACGTACCCGATGTAAGAGATGACCAGAATGGCATTCGGCTCTACTTCTAATACGTATTTACCATCCAGATCGGTGATCGTTCCGTTCGTGGTACCCTTTACGACTACGTTAACACCTAATAGGGGCTCTCCTTTAGCGTCGGTGATCGTACCCGTTATTTTCCGGGATTGTTGCGTAACGGAGGTTTCCGCTTTTAATACGGAACTTTGCGGTATGATAGCACCGCCTGCAACATAAAGCATAAAGCTAGTCCCAGCCTGCTTCTAAAGATCGCATGTCTGTGTTTCATAATAAAATAGGTTAATAAGTATAGTAAACTAGGTTCAATATTAAGTTGTTTAGAGTCTGAGCAATAAAAGTCAGTGAATGGGCGGATTTATTCTGTGAAATCGTGTTTTTTATCGGTGAACAACTTTTGATAGAATCCGATTGTTTTCTGATGGGGATAAATGAGAAAGGGCACCCGAAAGTGCCCTTTTCCTTAATGTTTACCTATTCTGCCGGTCTGTATGATGAACCGGATTGTTATGGCTTTCACAAGTTCTAACAGTGCAAATGTAAATCAAGGGAAAAACTTAGGAAAATATAATCTGTGAACGAGCGGATTTATTCAACGAACAGGGTTTTTTGTTCGGTAAACTTTCCGTAAGTTCGCGAAATAAAAATTTAACATCTTATAATCATGCAACTATCCATAGATCAAAAAGACATCGATAAATTCCTGATGATAGGCGATAAAGTATTGATTAAGCCTAAGAATCCACAGAGCCAGACGAAGACCGGATTGTATCTGCCTCCCTCGGTTCAACAAGGGGAGAAGATACAAGCGGGTTATATCATAAAGACGGGGCCCGGATATCCGTTGCCTTCTCAATCTGAGGAGCATGAGGTCTGGGAGAAAAAGAAAGGGGAGGAGGTGCAATACTTGCCGCTTCAAGCCCGTGAAGGTGATTTGGCTGTCTATTTGCAGAATGCCGCTTACGAGATCAATTTTAATGACGAAAAGTTCTTGATTGTCCCTCATTCCGCTATTTTGATGTTAGTGCGTGATGAAGGTTTGTTTGAATAAAGCCTTTTGTTAAGGAAAATAGGGCTATATTCACTTTTTTATCTTATTTTTGCCAGCAAAACAAGACAAACTATCAACAGTAGCGATTATAATGAATAAGATTGTAAGTAAAGAACATTTCTCAGCCAACGTGGTGAAGCTGGAAGTCGAGGCTCCTTTGATCGCCCGCTCCCGCAAGGCCGGTCACTTCGTGATCGTGAAGGTTGGCGATAAAGGCGAACGTATACCTCTTACCATTGCCGGGGCGGATACCGAGAAAGGTACCATCACCTTGGTGATCCAAGCGGTAGGCGGCTCATCCCGTAAGATCTGTGAATTGAACGAGGGTGACTATATCACGGATGTGGTGGGTCCGTTAGGGCAGGCTACCCATATCGAGAAGGTTGGAACGGTTGTTTGTGCCGGTGGTGGCGTAGGTGTCGCTCCGTTGTTGCCGATCGTGGAGGCTTTCCATAAGGCGGGAAACCGTGTGATCGTCGTATTGGCGGCCCGTACCAAGGACTTGGTGATCCTTGAGGAGCAGATGCGCCAAAACTCGGATGAGGTAATTATCATGACCGATGACGGATCGTATGGTACGAAAGGCTTGGTGACGAATGGTGTGGAGAGCGTGATCAACCGGGAGAAGGTGGATTTATGCGTTACGATCGGTCCGGCCATTATGATGAAATTCGTTTCCGCTCTTACAAAGAAATACGAGATTCCTACCGTAGCTTCCTTGAATACGATCATGGTGGACGGAACGGGTATGTGTGGTGCTTGCCGTATCACGGTAGGCGGGAAGACCAAGTTCGTTTGTGTGGACGGACCGGAGTTCGATGCTCATCAAGTGGATTTTGATGAGATGATTATGCGTCTCGGCGCTTATAAGGATATAGAGAAGAAATAACGAAACCACGTAATTGAATCATGACAACAGAAGAATTAATCGCTGCTCGTCGTGCCGAACCTTGGCGGGAGGCACTTCGCAAAAGCAAGAAAAATAAAGAACGTGCGGATATCCCCCGCGTGAAGATGAACGAGTTGGACCCGGAATACCGGAGTCGTACCCGTTTGGAGGAAGTTAACTTAGGCTTGACAAAAGAACAGGCCATGCAAGAGGCCGAGCGCTGTTTGGATTGTCCGAATCCTACTTGTATGCAGGGATGTCCGGTAAATATCAATATACCTACTTTATCAAGAATATCGAGCGTGGGGAATTCTTGGAGGCCGCTAAGACCTTGAAAGAGACAAGTGCTCTGCCCGCTGTTTGCGGTCGTGTCTGTCCGCAGGAGAAACAATGCGAGAGCAAGTGTATCCATTTGAAAATGAGTAAGGAAGCGGTTGCCATTGGCTACTTGGAGCGTTTCGCCGCTGATTACGAACGTGAGAGCGGTAATATCTCGGTTCCGGAGATCGCGGAGAAGAACGGTATCAAGATTGCGTGGTAGGTTCCGGTCCTGCCGGATTGTCTTTTGCCGGAGATATGGCGAAGCGTGGATATGATGTGACTGTGTTCGAGGCATTGCATGAGATCGGTGGTGTATTGAAATATGGTATCCCGGAGTTCCGCCTACCGAATAAGATCGTGGACGTGGAGATTGATGGCCTCGGAAGATGGGCGTACAGTTTGAGAAAGATTGTATCGTGGGCAAGACGATCAGTTATGATGATTTGCATGCGGATGGCTTTAAGGGCGTGTTTGTGGCAAGTGGCGCCGGTCTGCCTAACTTTATGAACATTCCGGGTGAGAACTTTGTGGGCGTGATGTCGTCCAACGAGTATTTGACCCGTGTAAACTTAATGGATGCGGCGAATCCGGAAAGTGATACGCCGGTGCTACAAGGAAAGAAGGTGGCCGTGATCGGTGGAGGAAATACCGCTATGGACTCTGTCCGTACCGCTCGTCGTCTGGGTGCTGAGCGTGCTATGATCGTCTACCGTCGTAGCGAGGAGGAGATGCCTGCCCGTCTGGAAGAGGTGAAACATGCGAAGGAAGAAGGTGTGGAGTTCTTGACGCTTCATAATCCGATTGAATATATAGGTGATGAAAGAGGCCGTGTGAAACAGATGCGTTTGCAGAAGATGGAATTGGGCGAGCCGGATGCCTCTGGTCGCCGTCGTCCGGTACCTATCGAGGGCGCTATCGAAACAATTGATGTGGATGAGGTGATCGTCAGCGTCGGTGTATCTCCGAATCCATTAATACCCCGTGCCTTTGGAGGCTTGGAGGTGAGCAAGAAGGTACGATCGTAGTGGAGGAAGACAGTATGCGCTCCGCTTTAGGCGATGTGTATGCCGGTGGTGACATCGTTCGTGGTGGAGCTACCGTGATTCTGGCGATGGGAGACGGTCGTAAGGCTGCCGCTGCTATGGATGCGGACTTAAGAGGATAAGTATAATATCTATTAGTTCTATAAGGAAAGACGGGTTGTTTGGACGATCCGTCTTTTTTCTTTTATCGTGATACGGAGATTTATGTTTATTATCTATAAGACTAATTCTTGAAATAATCTCTCAAATGTCTGTTCTAGATCGTTGGAAAAACCGGGATGTGGACGCGAGGTTGGATAGAGGCACTTCTTATGGCGGTAAGCAACGAAAGCGCTCCGGAATATCTAGGCTGGCTATAGGACCTCCATCCTTCGCACCGGAACATATCTTATCGAAAACGTGGAGATTCGTACACAAAGATTCTTTATCTATATCTGATGTGAACAGACGAAGTTTCTCCTCGTCTACATGATAGCGAGCCTTGATGAATTTAGGCCGTTTACAGAACATGATAAGCTACATTGATAACTCCTCCCGTTCGATTTTCGGTACGATACGGATTACGGCATATTCATATAAGTGTTTGTCTTGCATGTCGAGCTTCATTTATAAACGTGTCAGAATGGGCGATTCGGTCAATTAAGAACCGGATATATACATCACGTATCTCTTGAGGCGTACCGGGACTATCGTTCCAATGCAACCAATCGTCGGGTACTAGACCTACGATCTCACGAATTTTCTCTTCAGTTAAGATACGTTTGAAATCTTTGTTTACTTCCTCCAGCAGCGTCGCTTGTGGCAATAATACATGATCCTTGATATGGATGAAAGGGCCGATCGCATGTTTTTGCCAATTTACCCATGAGAAATGGAAAAATAAGGAAGCTCCATGATCGATGAGCCAAAGTTCTTTATTCCATATCAACATATTCGTATTCCGGACCGTGCGGTCTATATTTGTCAAAAGAGCATCGAGCCATACGACTTGTGAGGCGAGTTTGGGATCTACACGATTGACTACCGGATCGAAAGTCAAGGCTCCGGATAAAAAAATGTAATCCCAGATTGAGCTTGACTTGCTTGTAGTAAGTCTTGTATCTCCTCGTCACCTTCCGACCGCCCGAAAGCCTCGTCAAGATTCAGGAAGACCAATTCCGGTACATGGAAACCCAAGCAACGAGCGATCTCACCTCCGATCAACTCGGCTATCAAGGCTTTTGTCCCATGTCCGGCTCCCCGGAACTTAACGACATATTTAAACTCATCGTCTGCCTCCGCTAAAGCAGGCAATGATCCGCCTTCCCGCAGAGGCATGATATATCGGGTAACATTCGCAGTACGTAATTCCATAACCCTCACTTTAATTGAAGATAAAGATACGATTATATTTTAGAAATAAAAAGCCCCGCTATTCTTTCGAACAGCGAGGCCTTTTGGAAGCGAGCGGAAGACGGGACTCGAACCCGCGACCCTAACCTTGGCAAGGTTATGCTCTACCAACTGAGCTACTTCCGCAATTAAATTAGATCGTACTCGAAGCGGGACTTGAACCCGCACAGCCGCAATGGCCAAAGGATTTTAAGTCCTTCGTGTCTACCGATTCCACCATTCGAGCATCCACCTCTTCTCTAAGAGTTGAGCGGAAGACGGGACTCGAACCCGCGACCCTAACCTTGGCAAGGTTATGCTCTACCAACTGAGCTACTTCCGCATTGTTTGTTTCTCTTTTGCGAGTGCAAAGGTAGTACAAATATTTATACTACCAAACATTTCCGGTGAAAAATTTAATTATGGATGTAAATTTTATTACCGTTTGTATCGACGACATATTGTTTGAGGGCTTGTTTCTCCTCAGCGCAAGGCCCTTCCACCGGATTGCCGATACCGTTTAAAAGTTCAAATTTACTACCGCATTTCGGGCAGATGGCGTATACGGCGGATTCGTCCACCTCTACGATGACATTAGCGGATGCCTCATGAGGACAAGCGGCATCGAACGCAAAGAATGCACCGGTTCCGTTACTGGACAATCCATGATAGACCAATACGCCTCCAAAACCTGTTTGCTCACGATCTTGATCTATATTTGCTTGTGTGTAGATCTTGTAAGCTTGTATTGCATTTAACGCCTTATCTTGATAAGTGAGGTCCAATTCTAGACTAACGATACGATAGGGAATACGAGTCTCTATCGTATCTGCGCAAGATAATAGCGTAAACAAGATCAAAAGTGGAAATATCCGTCTTATCTTATCCATGGATCAATTTCTTTTCAGCCTCGTTCATCCGTTCGAAAGAGAAAGAACCTATCACACTACGCATCATGGCGGTGATTGATTCATTACATAGATTACCGATACTGCTTCGTGTGTATGGTTAACGCTCTTCGAAGGAATGAATTTATCGGCCTCGATATCCAAACCTACTTGCTTATAAGCGTCACGGAAAGGCATTCCGGCCAAGACACGGCGGTTCACTTCTTCCACGCTAAACAAGAGAGAATATTTATCATCGTCCAATATATGCTCGTTTACTTTCACCTCACGCATCATATGAGTTACCATGCGTAAGCAATCCTTCAGCTCGTCGAAAGCCGGAAGGAAGACTTCCTTGATGATCTGGAGATCCCGGAAGTAACCGGAAGGAAGATTATTGCTGATCAAGATGATTTGCTGAGGCAAGCCTTGAAGCTTATTGCATTTGGCACGTGTCAACTCAAATACATCCGGATTCTTCTTATGCGGCATGATACTGGAGCCGGTCGTGAACTGATCCGGCAGTTTAATGAAGCCAAAGTTCTGGCTATTGAACATACAAGCGTCGAACGCCAACTTGGAGAGCGTAGCGGCGATACCCGCCATAGCGAAAGCTACGGTGCGTTCCATCTTGCCACGTCCCATCTGGCGTATACCACATTGTAGTCCAGCGAGTCGAAACCTAATAAATCCGTAGTCATCTGGCGGTTTAGCGGGAAGGATGAACCATATCCGGCGGCGGAACCCAGCGGGTTGCGGTTGCAAATACGGTATGCGGCTTGCATAAGTTGCAAATCATCTACCAAGCTCTCCGCATAAGCGCCGAACCAAAGTCCGAACGAAGAGGGCATGGCTACCTGCAAATGCGTATATCCGGGAAGCAGTACATCCTTGTACCGGTTACTCTGGGAGATCAAAACGTCGAACAAGCCGGAAACCAACTCAACCAATTCCTGTATTTGCGAACGGGTGAAAAGCTTCAGATCCAATAAGACCTGATCATTACGGGAACGCCCGCTATGGATCTTCTTGCCCATATCGCCCAAACGACGTGTAAGCATGAGTTCCACTTGCGAGTGCACATCCTCGATGCCTTCCTCGATGATGAATTCTCCACGATCCGCTACGGCGTATATATTCCGTAATTCTGCTAATAAGACGTTTAGTTCCTCTTTGGTCAACAAACCGATACTTTCCAGCATCGTGATATGCGCCATAGAGCCTAATACGTCATATTTAGCGAGGTAAATATCCATCTCACGGTCCTTACCTACCGTGAATATATCTACTTCATGATCTACCTGTACATTTTTTTCCCAAAGTTTCTGAGCCATAATGAAAAAGGAATTAATAAGGCAAGGAGGCGATAACGGTCGAGATTTTATCCACAGCCTCTTGCAAAGGTTTCGATACCATTGGTTTCAAGAACGGATTCAGATCGGCACGAACCGTGATTTTTAACCGTGTGTCGTCCTCGGCACCTGTTTCAATTGTATCCACAAGAAAAGGGGAACAGGAGAGTTGGTCGTCGTGAACTTGATTAATTTATTCGGCTCTCTTTCTACGATCTGGAAGGTAATCTTACCAACGGGATCGACAGCGAAACTACAGGTATCGCTGTCGAACTCAAAATTTTTTATTTTATCTTGCGGGATGCGATCCTTGATAACGTTCCAAGTTCGGAAAGATCCGGACAACATCGTGAAGCTAGTACGTTCATCGATTGTGTGGATCTGTTGACCTCACTCACAAATCTTCAGTCATTGAGTGTCTTTTGTTTACTTACTTATTTCGGGTCCAAGATTTAGCCGATCTTACGCCATTTCCTGAAGAACCGCGATCTCAGACTCATCGATGTAATGCGTACGGACAGCTTCTTCCAAGACTGCGTCGTAGTTACTCAATGTAGTCAATGTTACTTTAGCGTCTTTGAAAGCGGCTTCCGCTACAGGGAATCCATAGGTAAAGATAGCTACCATACCCGCTACATCGCAACCAAAGTTACGTACGGCCTGTACGGCTTTCAAGCTACTACCTCCGGTAGATACCAAATCCTCGATGATCACTACTTTAGAACCCGGTTTCAATTCTCCCTCGATAAGGTTTCCAATCCATGATCTTTTGGCGTAGAGCGGATGTATACGAATGGCAATCCTAATAAATCGGCTACTAAAGCACCTTGAGCGATTGCGCCTGTAGCAACACCGGCAATGGCATCTACGTTCTCGAATTTTTCACTAATCACACGAGCCAACTCCAATTTAATGAAGCTACGAACGACCGGATAAGAAAGAGTCTTTCGGTTGTCATTGTAGATCGGAGATTTCCAGCCGGATGCCCAAGTAAACGGATTGGCCGGTTGCAACTTTACGGCTTTAATCTTTAATAATTTTTCTGCTACTAAACTTTCCAGTGTTTTCATACAATCCTATATTTATATCAGTCTGCAAAAATAGATAACTGAATGACATTACCTTGAATATCGTACGTTAATTTTTTATTAATATTTATGCGACAGACAGGGCTAAAATGCTGATGCGTATGCCCGGAATCCCTGATAAAGCCTTTGCGCAAGCGGAAATCGTGGCTCCGGTTGTGATCACGTCGTCTATGAGCAGGATATGTTTGTTTTTTAAGCTTTCCGGATGAATGACATTAAAAATAGAACATACATTTAACCAACGGTCGTAAATGGCCTTACGAGTTTGGGTACTTGTGTGGGTGGTGCGGGCTAGACTTTGCGTATCGATGGGGATATCCCATATGGAACGGATGCCGGAGGCGATCCATTCGGACTGGTTGTAACCTCTTTGCCGTTTTTTGCGGGGATGCAGGGGAACGGGGATAAGGAGGTCTACGGTACATATCGGGCTGTGATCCGCTTGGAGCTCTCTCGCTATCTGCCGTCCGAGTAGATAGCCCAACTCTTTATTATCATGGTATTTGAGCGAGTGGATCAGGCTTTGTACTTTTCCGCCTTTCTCGTATCGTAGATAAGCGGTGGCATATTCGATCCGGTTCTTTCCGATAAAAAGTTGCTCGACGGGGTTGTTCGCCTGTTGATGATATCCCGTGTGCGGCAGGTCGCATAGGCATTTCAGGCAAATTTGTTCTTCTCCCTCGACGAGTGGTCGTTTACATATTTTACATAAGTTTGGGAAAAACAGGTTGAGCAGATTATTCCATGTCGTCGGCATAATCCTCGCAGTCTATTCCTTTGAATAATTGGCTTAGGCAATTCAACGTGATCCGGCTTTCGAAACCTCGTCCGGCGGCGAAACGGAGTAACTTGTTGAATAGGTCCCGCTCGTCTTTTCCTTTTGTCGATTTCTTTTTGCTTTTTAGTAAATCGAGTAAGATGGAGCAGTATTCTCCCTCGTCAATGGCGGCGAGCGATTCTTCCCGGATCGGGGAGGGGATGTTTTTCTTATAAAGCTCGTAGCTATTTTTACCCGTCCCCATTTATTGAATCGTAGCTTATCGTTCACGAAGAAACGGGTGTAACGGGATTCGTCGATAAACCGCTCTTTCAGCAAGCGGGCGATGATACGCTCGGAGGCGTCGGGGGGAAGTCCGGCGGCATCGATCTTTTTCTGTACGTCTTGTATGCAGCGTTCGGCGGCGGAGCAATAGGCGGCTGCCGGTGCAACATCTCGGGTTCGGTTATCTCTTTCATATTTTTGCTTTTACGATCCGGTCTTTTCCGTATAAATCTTGTATTAATTCGACTTCGGTGTAATTCTCTTGACGTAGCATCGCTACGGTCTCTTTTCCGCAAAGGGCGTTGATCTCGAAATAGAGATGCCCGCCTTCCGCCAAATGCCTTTGTCCGAAGCGGGCGATGGCCCGGTAGAAGAGAAGCGGATCGTCGTCGGGAACGAACAAGGTAGATGAGGCTCGTTCTCCAGAACGTTCGCTTCCATGGTCGCTTTCTCTCTATACATTATATAAGGGGGATTACTGACGATGCAGTTTAAGCTTCCTATAAGAGACGCTTCGGTTTCCTCCGTATGGGATTTTAGTTTCACGTACGTGAAAATTTTGTTTCTCGTACATGAAAATCTAGTTTCACGTACGTGAAAATTTTGTTTCTCTTGCATGAAACTGGAATAACCTTCGGAAAGGATATCCAATTCATGGAAGGATACGGAAACTTGATTCATACGGGCGTTCTCCTCGGCCACGGCGAGCGCTTCGGGTGATATATCCACCGCCGCTACCTCTGCCTCCGGAAGATGTTTCGCCAAGGAAATAGCGATACAGCCGCTTCCCGTGCCGATATCTAATATACGAGGGGCTTGGCTTGGTAGTCCGTGATGATCCGCTCGACCAACTCGGCGGTTTCCGGGCGGGGAATCAATACGTCCGGCGTCACCTTAAACTCCATCCCGTAAAAATCCGCTATGCCTAATAAGTATTGTATGGGCTTGTATAAACGCAGTCCTTCTACAATCTCCTTGATTTTAAATTTCTCCGTATCAGATAATTCTTTACCTTTGCCTAACAGGAGTTGATGGGTAGAAAGACCGCAAACACGTTCCATGATGAGCCGGACGAGCGCTTGGCTTCGCCGGGAGGATAAATATCTTTGAGGGAATTTCGGATGTAAGCGACGGTCTCAGTCATATCTTTCTCTTGTTTTATCGCGAAAGTAGTGTAAAAACCGTTTATATGCAAAGATTATGGTAGAGGTTGAAGAGAAATACATGGCTCGTTGCATCGAGTTGGCTAAAGGAGGGAGGGGAAATGTCAGTCCGAATCCGATGGTTGGTGCGGTGGTTGTGCATAAGGGCCGTATTATCGGTGAGGATTTCACAGGAAATGTGGGGAGGCGCATGCGAGGTGAATGCTATCGCTTCCGTGAAAGACGAGTCTTTGTTGAAAGACAGTACGATTTATGTGAGTCTGGAGCCTTGCTCTCATTATGGGAAGACGCCTCCTTGCGCCGAGTTGATTATCCGGAAAGGGATTCCACGGGTGGTGGTCGGTTGCTTGGATCCTTTTCCCGAGGTGTCGGGGCGAGGCGTGCGGATGTTGCGTGAAGCAGGGATAGAGGTAGTCACAGGCGTGATGGAGGAAGAAGCCCGTGCGTTGAACAAGGCGTTTATGACGCTACAAACGAAAGGCCGTCCTTATATTATCTTGAAATGGGCGCAGAGTGAGGATGGGTTTATCGATCGTTTGCGTACGGACGTGTCGGAGCCGGTCACGGTTTTGTCTTCTCCGGAGACTTCCCGCTTGGTGCATAAACTTCGCTCGGAGGTGGCGGCTATCATGGTCGGTACACGGACCGCTTTATTGGACAATCCTTCATTGAACGTGCGCCATTGGTCCGGTAATTCTCCGGTTAGGGTCGTATTGGATCGCCGGCTCGTTATTCCCGATTCTTATCGGTTGCTGAATGGTTCCTCACGTACATTAATATTTACGGAGAAGGAAGTGGAAAACCGAGAGAACGTGGAGTATATCCGGATAGATTTCGAAGGTCCGGTGATCCGGCAAGTGCTAGATCATCTTGCTGTCCGGAAGTTGGATTCCTTATTGGTGGAAGGTGGGACTCAGCTGATTAATTCTTTTGTGGAAGCGGATGTATGGGACGAGGCGAGGGTGGAAACGGCCCCGGTTCGCCTGTATCAAGGGTGCATGCGCCGATGCTTGGAAAGGAGGCTGTTAGCGGCATCTCCGGACGTTCTGTTATGAGCATTAAAAATCATAACTATGAAATTTTAAATCATAACGATGAGTTCGAAAAATCATAACTATGAATTTTAAGGCTCATATAATCAACTAAAATATTATAAATATTAGCAGGTATTAGGGTGAAAGCAAAAAATGTTTCTACTTTTGTGCCTTTATATGCGACAAACTTATGTTTTTGATGAAAAATAAATTAGTACTATTTATAACAGGTTGTTTTGCGTTAGTGCTGTCTTCTTGTTTGAAGTCAGATGAAATCGTTGGTGTAGAAGCTATTAAGAATTGCCAGATACATACTTTTTCATTAAGTCATGATTCTGTGTCGGGGTTGGATACTGTGAAGTTTACGATAGACCAGCTAACGGGACGGATTTTTAATATAGACTCTTTACCTTTTGGTACGAAGATCGAGAAAGTGGTTTGTAAGATTGGGTTCGCTAATTCTTCAGTGATAGGTGGCGTGGAGGCTAGTCCCGAGGCTTATCCCGATTCCACTTATTATTTAAGTAGTTTGTCGGATTCCATCGATTTCTCCGCTCCGGTAAAGTTCGTGGTTCATGCGTATGACCAAGTCACGACAAAAGTCTATATGGCGCAAGTGAATATCCATCAAGTGGTTCCGGACTCTATGGTTTGGAGTATGTACGCGAATCCTATGATTGGCATTACCGTGAAGGATCAGAAGGTGGTAACCTACGATTATAATGGATCGGAGAATTACTTTATGTATGTGAAACCCGCCGAGTCCGGTAAACCTTACCAATTATATTACGCTCCGGTAAGCGCGCCTAAGTTGGCAGTCATTATCCTTGACCGGTCTGCCTTCCGATGGGCTTTTGATCTCCCAGATTACTGAGTATAACAAAGCTTTATATGTGCCGGCTACAAATGGCACTTTATATAGATCCGAGGATGGCTTGACTTGGAGCGCTGTAGAGAACGCCCCTTTCGTGAAATACGTTTTGGGTAGCGTGAAGCAGGGCACGAAACAGCCTTCCGCCTTGGCTACGATCGTGGATCAGGAAGGAAAGCTAGCGTTCTATGCGATGAACGAATCCATGGAGTGGATCGCCGGAGATGCGGTGCCTAGCGGATTCCCTGTTACCGGATTTAGCAATCTCCAATATGCCGCAATGTATCATGAGTACTTGATGACCGCCAGCGGACGTACCGTGGACAACCAAGTGGTTAATACGACTTGGGCTACCATGGATGGTATCTCTTGGGCGTTGATGGCTTCCGGTGACGCAAACTTCACGAAGCGTGAGGGAGCGATGATCACGAATTATGACGATAAGTTTTTCTTGATCGGAGGTATCGACGCTTCGAACAAGGCATTGAAAGATATGTATCAATCGATAGATTATGGTATTTCTTGGTCGTTGATCGACTCGATGGTGGTGTTACCGACCGACTATGCGGCGAGAGGCTTTTCCTCAATTATTGTGGATAAAGAGAATTTCGTGAACATTTTCGGAGGAAAGACCAGCACTGGTTCCAATGACTTGAACCAACTTTGGAGAGGCCGTATCAATCGTTTGATCCCGAAGGAATAGAAAAGTTCGATAGGAGATGTATAATTTTATGAGGCTTTTAGCGTTAGAAAAAGAAGTGTGGTATATATAACAGCAAGGCTTATGACTTCAACTTTTTTTCAGCGGCTTCTCATAATCATCCTATTGGCGGGTACGATCCCTACGCTTTGGGCGCAGGAATATAAGTACGAGATCGGTGGTATGGCTGGTGGCGCCTTTTATATGGCGACGCCAACAAGAATACGATATTTAAAGGAATGAATCCGGCGGTGGGAGCCGTGTTCCGGTATAACATCAACTTTCGTTGGGCCTTAAAAGCCAACTTGATGTGGGGACAGGTTTCCGGTAAGACCGAAGGTATGGAGAACGTTTTTCCGAATAATGCCCAAACCTCTTTCAACCGTAGTATCATGGAGTTGGGGGGACAGGCAGAGTTCAACTTTTTCCCGTATAGCGATAAGTTCGACTATGCGGGGGCGAAGCGTTTCTCTCCTTATGTCTTGGTGGGCATAGGGCTGACGGTGGCTCCGGGTGGCGGGAAGACTTTCGCCAGCCCGAATATTCCTTTAGGCGTGGGCATGAAATATAAGATCAAGAACCGCCTTAATCTAGGGTGCGAGTTCTCGTTTCGTAAGTTATTTGGCGATGGCTAGAGGGAAAGGACATGTTGGACGATCCGTATGGTGTTAAGGGTAGCGCTCTTAAGAATAAAGATTGGTACTCTTTTTTGTTGTTGTCTGTTACATGGGATTTCGGCCCGAGGTGCCGTACTTGTAACAATGCGAAAAATATAAGTGAATATTAGTAAGATAAAAAATGTCGTTGATTGAGAAAATAGACAAGATCGTCTTGCCACGGCACGTGGCAATTATTATGGACGGGAACGGACGTTGGGCCAAGGCGAAGGGGAAAGACCGTAGCTTCGGGCATCAGGAAGGCGTTGTTTCGGTCCGTAAGATTATGGATGCGGTCACTCAACTCGGATTGAAATATCTGACGTTGTACACTTTCTCTACCGAGAACTGGAATCGTCCGGAAGAAGAGGTCCAAGCGCTGATGAGCTTGCTGGTCTCCGCCATTCACCGGGAGACTCCGGACATGATGAAGAAAAACGTTCGCCTTACCGCCATAGGCGACCTTTCCCGCTTGCGTGAGGATGCTTATAATACATTGCAAGAATGTATCGATACGACTTCGGCGAATACGGGAACCACACTTGTTCTGGCGCTTAGTTATTCTTCCCGGTGGGAGATCACCAGAGCGGCTAGGCAACTCGCCCAAGAGGTCTTGGAACAGAAAATAAACCCCAATGATATAACCGAGGCTATGGTCTCGGACCACTTGACGACCAAAAATATCCCCGATCCCGATCTTTTGATACGGACCGGAGGAGAGAAACGCATCAGTAACTTCTTGCTATGGCAGTTGTCATATGCTGAATTCTTCTTTACGGATGTGTTTTGGCCGGATTTCAGAGAAGAAGAGTTGTATGAGGCTATATTGTATTACCAGCAACGTGAGCGTCGTTCGGTAAGACAAGTGAGCAATTAATCTTATAAACAATAGCTGTTATATGTACAAAAGAATAGTGCTGTTTTTTATTTGCTTGGGTTTCGCTTGCGGTGCGTTTGCCCAAGAAATAGACACTACCCAAGTTGAGACGCCGGCAGAAGTGCCGGTCATTTCGTACTCGTTGGCCGCGAAGAAATACAAGATTGCGGATATAAAGATTACGGGTATCAAGAATTATGATGATTTTGTGTTGATCGGCTTCTCGGGCTTGTCGGTAGGCGATGAGATTACCGTACCGGGAGAGGAGATCACTACAGCAGTGAAGCGTTTTTGGAAACATGGCTTGTTTTCGGATGTGAAGATCTTGGCGACGAAGATCGAGGGCGACCAGATTTGGCTGGAGATTCAGCTGAAGCAACGTCCGCGTATCTCGCAAGTCAATTACCACGGGATCAAGAAAGGCGAGCGTGAGGACTTGGAGGCGAAGCTGGGCTTGAAGAAAGGTTTCCAGGTGACGCGAACGTTATGGACCGTGCCAAGATCGTGATCCAGAAGTTCTTCGATGGCAAAGGCTTTAAGAACGTGGATGTCGAGATCGAGCAAAAGGACGATCCCGCGAATGAAGGTGAGGTGATCGTGGATATCAATATCGATAAGAATGAAAAGACCAAGATCCATCGTATCTATTTTGAGGGTAACGAAAAACTGACCGCCCGGGAGTTGAAGAAGGCGATGAAGAAGACGAACGAGAAGTTCAGCTTGCCGAACGACTGGAAAACCAGTATCATGGAGATGTTCAGCACGAAGAAGTTCACGACTGAGGAATATGAGAACGATAAGAAAAATATAATCGCTAAAATATAACGAGCATGGTTATCGCGACGCCGTATTGTTGTCCGATAGCGTAGCGAACTTTAACGAGAAGAAGGTAGATATCTTCTTGAAAGTGGATGAAGGTGAGAAATACTATTTGAAAGATATTCGCTTCGTGGGTAATACGCAATATTCTACGGACTATTTGATGGCCGTGCTGGGTATGAAACCGGGCGAGGTGTATAATCAAAAGAAATTGAACGAACGTTTGAGTACGGATGAGGATGCCGTTTCGAATGTCTATTTTAATAACGGTTATTTGTTCTTCAACGCCGATCCGGTAGAGGTGGATGTAGCGAATGACTCTATCTCGTTAGAGATCCGTATCCAAGAGGGTCCGCAAGCGACGATCAACCGTATTATCATTAATGGTAATGACCGTCTGTATGAGGATATCGTTCGCCGTGAGTTGCGTACGAAGCCGGGTATGTTGTTCAGCCGCGAGGATTTGATGCGTTCCGTTCGTGAGTTGGCCCAGATGGGACACTTCGACCCGGAAAACATGAATCCGGTGCCGCTGCCTGATCCTGAGAATGGAACCGTGGATATCGAGTATAACTTGGTTTCCAAGGCGAATGACCAGATCGAGTTCTCCGCAGGTTGGGGACAGACGGGTGTGATCGGTAAGTTAAGTTTGAAGTTTACGAACTTCTCTATGAAGAACTTCTTAAACCCGAAAACCTATAAGGGCATCATCCCGCAAGGTGAGGGACAGACATTGACCTTGAGCGGCCAGACGAATGGGCGTTACTACCAGGCTTACAGCATCTCCTTCATGGATCCTTGGTTCGGCGGTAAACGACCGAATACATTGTCTGTCAGCGCTTATTTCTCAAAGCAAACCGATATCAGTAGCAATTACTTGACCAATTCCGGTTATGGTTATGGCTATCCGGGCTATGGCTATGGTTATCCCGGTTATTATGGGGGCGGTTATGGCTATGGTAGCAACTATTACGGCAACTATGGTTACAATAATAGTTATGAGTATGCTTACGACCCGGATAAGTCTATCATGATGTTCGGTTTAGCGGCCGGTTATGGTAAACGCTTGAATTGGCCGGATGACTACTTCCAGTTCATGGCGACGTTGAACTATCAGCTGTATATGATGCATGATTGGGACTATTTCTTGGTTAATAACGGAAATTGCCATAATATCAACTTGGAGTTGATGTTGCAACGTAACTCTATCGATAACCCGTTGTATACTCGTAAGTTCACAATTCATGTTGTCTGTAGCTGCTACGCCTCCTTACTCTTTATTCGATGGTAAGGATTATGCGTCGATGTCAAGCTCAGACCCGGATAAGTATAAATTCATCGAGTATCATAAATGGAAGTTCAAAGCGAAGATCTTCTCTCCGTTGGCTCCGTTGACCGTGAAACGTACGCCGGTATTGATGACCCCGTGTTGAGTATGGCTTCTTGGTACTTATAATAAAAATAAGAAGTCTCCGTTCGAGACCTTCTATATGGGTGGTGACGGTATGAGTGGTTACTCCAGTACCTATGCTCAGGAAACGATCGGTTTGAGAGGTTATGAGAATGGTAGTATCGCCGGTAATGGTGGTTACAACTCTTATGGATACGCTTATTCTCGTTTGGCTATGGAGTTGAGATATCCGTTCTTGCTGGAGCCTTCCTCTACGATCTACGGATTGGTATTTGTGGAGGCTGGTAACGCTTGGACTGATTTGAAGAATTTTAATCCGTTTAACTTGAAACGCTCCGCCGGTGTCGGTGTCCGTATATTCTTGCCGATGATCGGTTTGATGGGACTCGACTGGGCTTATGGTTTCGACGAGCCGAATTATGGATCTAATGGTAAACGTAGCGGTAGTAACCTGCACTTTATCATCGGACAGGAATTCTAAAATATAGATCGGGTATAGCTTCGTATGTAGAGACGGGGCGTGTTCCGTATGTAGAGACGGGGCACGCCCCGTCTCTACATTTAAATAAATACTTTTAACGAATATTGGTAGGCTGTAAGTAAACCCTCTGTTATATTTGCAGTCATAAAGTAGAACTATAAATAAAGAGAGTATGAAAAAGATTATCACATTGAGCTGTCTGATGTTGCTTTGTTCTTTTGCCGGCATGGCACAGAAGTTCGCTTTAATCGACATGGAATATATATTGAAGAATATTCGGCTTACGAAATGACCAATGAGCAGTTGAGCCAAGTTTCCAAGAAATGGCAAAATGAGGTGGAAGCGATTCAGCAAGAAGCTCAGAATATGTATAAGAATTATCAGAGCGATCTGGTATTCCTCTCCGCCGAGATGAAAACGAAACGTGAGGAAGAGATCGTGAAGAAAGAGCAAGAGGCGCAAGATCTGAAACGTAAATATTTCGGTCCTGAGGGTGAGTTATATAAGAAACGCGAGAGTTTGATGAAACCGATTCAAGACGAGGTGTATAATGCGGTGAAAGAAATCTCGGAAGACAAGGGATATCAAATTGTTTGGGATCGAGCTTCAGCTATGAGCATTATTTTCGCTTCTCCGAAGATCGATATCAGTAATGAAGTGCTGATTAAGTTAGGATATTCAAAATAAATGCTTACATTTGTGCGCTTTATGCATGAAAAGTGTGAAAGCTTGATTAATAACAAAGTAATTATATAGTAAAAATGAAGAAACTTATTGTTTTATTGTTGATGATTCTCCCGTTGGGAGCTATCGCTCAGGAAGTTAAAATTGCGTTTGTAAAAACTCAAGAGGTGTTTATGCTATGCCGGAGGTATCTGGTATGGAAAAACAAATGGCAGACTTGAATGAGAAATATAGAGTTGAATTGAAGCAAATGCAAGATGAATACCAAAAGAAATATTCAGACTTCGTAGCGCAGCAAGATTCATTGACAGAAAATATCAAGTTGAGAAGAATGCAAGAGATTCAAGATATCCAAGAACGTATGGATAACTTCGTTCAGGTAGCTCAGCAAGACGTACAAAAGAAACAACAGGAATTGTTGCAACCGATCCAACAGAAGTTGCACGAGGCTATCCAGAAGGTAGGCGAGGAGAAGGGATATACGTATATCATCGATCCGGCAGCTTTGCTTTATACGGGTACTAACGCAGTAGACGCAACTCCGTTTGTTCGTACGAAACTCGGTTTGTAATTAGCGAGAAAATTTATTCTATAGAATAAAAGAGGGGGTGTTTTCCGAAAGGATTGCACCTTTGTACTTTATAAAAGAAGGTTTCTGATATGTTTCCACAAACTCCCGGTCCGATCGGTCTTTTTGACTCAGGTTATGGCGGACTTACGATTTTCGATAAGATCCATCAGTTGATGCCCGGTTATGATTACGTTTATCTGGGCGATAACGCACGTTCTCCTTATGGAACCCGTTCGTTCGAGGTCGTTTATCAATTTACCCGTCAGGCGGTATTGCGTCTGTTTGAGTCGGGTTGCCAATTGGTGATCTTGGCTTGTAATACGGCATCTGCGAAAGCGCTTCGTACGATCCAACAAAAAGACTTGCCTACATGGGATCCCAATCGTCGTGTATTGGGAGTCATCCGTCCTACAGTTGAGTTAGTGGATACGATCAGCCGTACCAAACATATCGGTATCGTAGGTACGAGCGGTACGATTACGTCCAATTCTTATACGATAGAGATCGGCAGGATGTACCCACATATCCAAGTGACAGGCGAGGCTTGCCCCATGTGGGTTCCTTTGGTAGAGAATAATGAGTTTAATTCCCCGGGAGCGGATTATTTCGTGAAAAGCATATCGACCCTATATTATCCGTAGATCCGCAAATCGATACGCTTATCTTGGGATGTACTCACTATCCCTTTTGATGGATAAGATCCGTGCTTTTCTTCCTTCCGGCATCACTCTATTCTCGCAAGGCGAGCATGTAGCGGAGAGTTTGCGAGATTATTTAGGGCGTCACCCGGAAATGGATCGTAAACTCACGAAGGGAGGAAGTTGCCGTTTTCTTACCACGGAGTCGGCAGAGAAGTTTTCTGAGGCGGCCTCTATCTTCATGAATACTCCGGTTTCGGTTTCCCAGATCGAGCTATAACGCCCCTAGGCCCTATGAGGGAGATGTATATGAACGCTATTTATACTTCCCTCCTTCTTTATGAATACTTGAAAGATATCGGATGAATTCATTTGAATATCTAGTATAATTCTACAGATCACGCCGTGAACTCTACAGACCAAGGCTTGATCTATACAAACCAAGGCGTGGTCTGTACGTACCATACCGTGATTTATGAAATAGAATAAGGAGCGAGAATGTATAGGTATAGAAAGAAATAGGTATAATACCTTATCCTAGCCTAAATTCTTGCCGGATGTCTGTCTTCTACAGAAAAGTCAGACGTTCCCTTATTGGATGCTCTTTCCGAAAGGCGCCAAGGCTAAAGCTGCCATCTTAAAATGTTGCATGCCGAAAGGGATGCCGATGATCGTGATACATAGCAAAAGGCCGAATCCCAGATAGCGTAAGGCAAATCCAAAAGCCTCCGACGAATATCCAGATCACATTCATGATAAGTGACAGGCATCCTCCGGAATTCCCCTCGTCTACGACACGGCTGCCAAAAGGCCATAAAGCCAGTATCGCTAATTTTAAGGTCTGGAGGCCAAAAGGTATACCAATGATCGTTATCATTAGTATTAGGCTGGATATCAGATATTCTACACTTGTTATAATCCCTCCGAAGAGTAACCATATTATATTCCCCAAGAATTTCATACGCTAGTTATTTAAATGGTTGATACTATCTTTCTCATATATAACAGATGCTTTACTAACTGTGGCTACATGAAAGCTATCTATTTCCGCCAAGATTTGCCGCTTAACGAAAGCGAAACTATCTCTATAGGCCGGTTTCACCGGTTCAGAAGGGGGAGCTCCATTTTTAGCGGATCGATAGGTTGCCCCGTGTTTTGTGGACACGGAAGTCTAGATGCGGTCCGGTAGAGAGTCCGGTGGAGCTACATAAGCGATTTCTTGGCCTTGTTGCACATGGCTGCTACTTGGATTCCTTTGGCGAAGCGGCTTAAGTGCATATAAGTCGTGGTGTATACGGAGTTATGTTTCACTTTCAAGAAATTGCCCCCGCCGTTTTGATATCCCTTGGCGATAACCGTACCAGCTCCGATGCTGCGTACCGGTGTACCGGTCGGTGCTGCGTAATCAACCCCATGATGCGCCCGGTATCGTTTGAGGATCGGGTGGAAACGGGCGTTCGTAAAACGGGATGTGATCCGGAAAAAGTCTAATGGGGCTTTCAAGAACGCTTTGCGAAGGCTGTTCCCTTCCTCATCAAAGTATTCGAAGATACTGTCTTGGGTGAAAGGAATCGCTACAAACTCTTTGCCTTGATGCGTAAAGATCGCCCCCTCGATAGAGGCGATGCTCAAGGCGGTGGTATCGTCGATGTAAGCCTCATTGTATAGAACCTTGAATGAGTCTCCATCTTTGATATCGAAGAAATCGATTTGCCAAGCGTACACGTCCGATATCTTGATCGCCAGATACGGATCACCTCCGTTGGCCTTGATCACGTTCCATAGGGAAGAGTTTAATACTCCTTCCGTATATTTTTTCTTGAGGGTGATCGGCTTATTAAATTCATAGGCGTTGATCGTATCGCCGGTCAAGTCGATTACGGCATAATCGGTCAGCGACTTGGCGAAGGCGATATATCGGATCGTCTCCAAGGAATCTACCGTGGAAAATGTGTAATAATGCATGCCGGCTCGCAGTTTCGTCGGATCGAGGACATGGGTGGATGCCCTGCTGATACTGTCTGCTTTCAAGGCCGTGAAGCCCAGCCCGGAGAAGATGGAGGCGGGATTATCCCCGTTTTTCATCAAATACTCTTTTACGTCCAAGGAATCGATACAGATGCCGTATTGATACAGATGCTGTGAGCTATCCACCCACTGCGTATCCATGTCTGCGTCTTCCGTGGGCTGTTGGGGCTGTTTGCAGGAGAAACAACTCATCAACATGACTAATACGATACATATAGGTAGTTTCTTGTCCATTTGTCTTCGTTTGTTCATCAAAAATTATTCAACCGGATACAAACTTACGGAAAATAATAGAAATAGCGAAACCTATTTAGCGTAAAGCTTTGTACCTTCGCGGACTCGTAAAAAAGGTGTTTAGGTAGAAAGCAGATCAATGGACATGTATAGACTATTCCGTGCCCCGAGAGGCTGAGAGGCAAATTATTTAAATTAACAGGGCCTATCTTTCTGGAAACCTTGCTGATGTTGACTTTAGGCGTGGTGGATACGCTTATGCTGAGCCATCATTCCGATAACGCGGTGGCGGCGGTAGGTGTGGTGAATCAATTGCTGAACATGGTATTCCTGCTGTTCAATATTACCACGACCGGAACTTCCGTCATGTGCGCCCTCTATTTCGGGGCGAAGGATCATAAAAGTTTTATTCAGGTATTAGGACGTCTTTGCTGTTTAACGCAGGAATCGGTTGCTTGATCAGCTTGATGCTTTTCTTGTTCGGTAGGGAGATGTTGGTCCTGATGGATATCCGTCCGGATCTGATGCCGGACGCTGCGACTTATATGCATATTGTCGGAGGGTTCGGCTTCTTCCAAGCGGTTAGTTTTACGATATCGGCGGTGCTCCGTGCGGCGAACAAGCCGAATTACGCGATGCAGGTGACCTTGCTGATCAATGTATTGAATGTGTTTGGAAATTATGCGTTGATATTTGGCCATTTTGGTTTCCCTGCCTCGGTGTACAAGGAGCGGCTATCTCTACCTCTGTTTGCCGGGGAGTGGCGATGACACTTTTGTTTATCATGCTGTTCAAGCGGTTGGTGCCTCGTATCCCTTTGGCTTATTTCCGTCCGTTCCCGTTTCAGAAGTTGAGAGACGTGTTGAAGATCGGTTTGCCTTCGGCAGCGGAACAAATCTCGTATGATGCCTCGCAGGTGACGATTGTCTACTTTATCAATATGCTGGGGTAATGAGTACTTGACAGCTCGTGTTTTATGTGATGAATATCGTGATAATCGGCTATATCTTTTCTTTGTCGATCGCGCAAGCTACTTCTATTTGTACCGGCAATTTGGTGGGCGCGAGAAAGAAGCAAGCCGCTTATTTATTGAGTTGGTATGCTTGGAGGAGGTCGTTGCTGATTACGCTGGTCGCTAGTACCGGGGTTTATCTGCTGGGACGTCCTTTATTGGGGATATTCACGGAGAATCAAGCAATCATAACGATTGCGATGGGAGCCTTGCTGGTAGATGTACTCTTGGAGCAAGGGCGGGCCACGGTACTGCTGTTCTTATTCTGCTTGCGTTCGGTAGGCGACGTCGTGGTCCCGGTAATTATCGAGTTATTCTGTATGTGGTTCTTTGCCGTGTTCTGCGGGTATATGTTCGGTATCGTGTTCGGATTAGGCTTAGCGGGGATGTGGTTCGCTTTTGCTTTGGACGAGTGTTCCAGGGGAGCGGTACTCTGTTTGCGGTGGCGAACGCAGAAGTGGAAAAAGAGGATGTTAATCAAGAATCCTGTTAATATAAGCTAAAACAGGGTGCTCTTGGGAACATTTTGCCTTCTATTTGCGTCTTACTAATTACAATAGATATTTTATAAAAGATTATGATGAAGATGAAAAAGGTATTGTTTTATGCGTTTTTGCTTCCCGCTTTCGTTGGGATGATGTTTTCTTGTTCAGACGTCAAGACAGATGTGAAGAAGTTGGAAGGTAAATGGAATGTGGTAGAAGTGAAAGGTGAGAAAGTCTTGGAAGAAGGCCTGCCACAGATGGACTTCAATATGGCTGAGAAGAAATTACATGGAAATACAGGCTGTAATTTATTCAATACGACGATCACGTTAGATCCGGAAGATGTATCTTCTATTACGATCGCTCCGGGCGCTACGACTATGATGGCTTGTCCGAATATGGATTTGGAGACGAGCGTGCTTCAATCGATGGATCAGGTTCGTTCCGTGAAGGCCGGAAAAGATGAGAATGAGATGTTGTTGGTAGACCAAGATGGTAATGTATTATTAGTATTGGAGAGAAATTAATGAGAAAAGGTCTTTTTTATATTTGCCTGCTTTTGGTAGGCGTCGGTTTGTTCGCCGGCTGTAAATCCAAGAAAGCGGTGGTAGCTTCTTTCTCGGATCTGGATGGTGAATGGGGTGTCGTGGAGATGAACGGTAAGACGTTGAATCCCGAGGAGACTCATCAGGTTTTGGTGTTCGACGTGGCTCGTCAAGGGCTTTCAGGAAATGCCGGTTGCAATCGTTGATGGGGAAGATCGAATATAATGATGCTTATAAAAATATCATTAAGTTCCCACAGGTAGCGACTACCCGAATGGCTTGCCCGGATATGAGCGGCGAACGTGAGTTGCTGGAAGCGCTTAATAAGGTGGTGCGCTTTGAGGCACAGGGTGAGGCGGCTCCTGTTACGGAAATCGCTTTGTTCGGGACCAATAATGATAAGTTGTTGGTGATCAAAAAGCAAAAATAAAATCACCCAGTTGTAGAGACGGGGCACGCCCCGTCTCTACAACTGGGTATTAATATTTGAAACTATAACGGAATCCTGCCTTAAACCAAATACCGGTTGGGGGATATTTCCCAGATCATAATAAGTGGAATTGAGCAGATTATTTAACTCCGCATATAGATTTAACCGCTGATATTCCCAATTTACTTTCATATCTACTAAGCAATAAGGAGCGTAAGGTTCCTCATAAGCCGGCTTAAGATTCTCGTATTTAGTATAACTACCGGCCCGGTCTTGCCAACGGACATACCAAGTGGCCGAAAAACCTTTCCAGATAGAATGGCTTAATTGAGCGTGAACTTGTGCTTCAGATAATCTAACGCATAATTCGATATATACCCCTCACTATCCTTGTCTTGATGGATAAACGCATATCCCAGTTCTATTTTCCGGATAAAGAACCGTTCGTTGCCCAGTTCCCTCGGTAATAAACTCAGGTTAGTCTCGAAACCAAGGTTATCGACTTTTGTCAGATTTTGGCTTTCCCAGATATCTTCCGGTTTCTCTTTCACCCAATCGATCATGTTCTTGCCTTTTCGGTAAAAGCCGGCTATATGAGCCCGGAGGAAGTAAGTGTTGTATTTCAGTCCGACCTCGAATGCTTCGCTTTCCTCCGGTTTTAGGTCCGGATTTCCTTTATTCGTCTTACCCTCATAATAAAGATCGGTGAAAGTCGGCATACGCAATGCCCGGTTCCAGCTCCCATACAGACGGAAATTGTCCCCGATACGGTAACTGGCATCTATTCCCGGATAGAAATGAATCCCTTCGTTTAAGGCCGAATTATAGTTTGCCAAGACCCCGACTGACAACGTGAAGCGGCGTAATAATACGTTATGCTCAAGAAAGTAGCTGATGTTACTTCGGTTATCGCTTTTTAGATATTGCCCCTCTTTCTCGAAAGGAACATCCTGCGGTTCCTTCATCGGCTTGCCTAATACGTTACTCCTTACTCCCTCGTTTCGGAATTCCACGCCCATACTGGTTCTTCCTAGTTTCCACTGTGTCGTGGCGTTGAGGTTGGCTCCGAATACTTCCGTCTCATGGTAATTATGCCGGTATACCAATCGGCGGGATCGCTACGGAACAACTCGTACCGGTCGAAATGTCGGGTCCAGTATACCTTGGGGGTGAACTTGATTTTGCCATGTGTTTCTCCTCCGGCGGAGAGGAAAAAGCGGCGAGTCTTGTCGTATTGGTTGGGGTAGGAAGCGGAGTAGAAGCTATTCGCTCCATAACCTTTGTCGTTGTATCCGGCTTGGAATTGGAATCGGCCTCCTCGCTTTTAAGTTCCGATTGCCAAAAAAGATTTAATTGTTTGAAGTCTGTATTGTCTATATACCTCCGGACGAGGCATACCCTGCGGAAAGGCGCTGTCCGAAATGAGTGGTCGCGTGATTGATGGCAGCTTCCAGTTTCCAGAGCTTATGCATTCCAGCGTAATTGTCGGTCGAGATCCTGTTCTCTTTTCCTGTTTTCGTGATGATATTGATCGCTCCGGCGAAAGCGCTGGCCCCGAATATACGGGAAGAAGGGCCGGATACCACCTCGATGCGCTCTATGTCCGAGAGATTCACCGGGAGGTCAAAACTATAATGGCCAGTTTGTGGGTTGGAGAGGTTGACCCCGTTTAAGAGAACCGCTATTTGGTCGAACGTCCCTCCCCGAATGGAGATATCGGCTTGGGTGCTCCTTCTCCCCGTTGCCGGACATCTATTCCCGCAGCATATTCTAAAAGATCCTGGATACTGGTGACAGGTGCCGTCGCGATCTCACGGGCGGGAATGACTGTCACGATCTTGGTCGCTTGATTCCGTGCGATAGGCGCACGGGAGGCGGTAACTTCTACCTCTTCCAGCTCTACGGAAGCTTCCTCGCCGGTCCGGTTAGGCTCGATTGTCTTTTGAGCTTGCGCCGTGTCGGGTAGGGCGAATAGTAGCATACTTGCTGTTACGACTCCAATGTTAATGACTTTGTGCATACTCCGGAATGCGGCGTAACGTTTCCGGTCGAATCGGCGGAAACGTACGGCGACTTGGGTATGCGATTCCCAATAATTCATTCGTTCTTATTTTTTATTTTGAGTAGGATAGTCCGGATAAAGTAAATACTTTTTACGCATGGCCTTGTATTGATCTAGCTCGGGTTTCCAACTTTCCCGGATCTCTTTCTCGGATAAGCCCCTTACGATCTGGTAGCGGAGCTGCTTCGTGCCTGCCAATAAATCGAACCAGTTCGGACGGGAGAAGAAAAAGGTTGATCCTTTCCCGCTTTATTGTAGAAGTCGAGGAAGAATCGCAAGGTTAATCCTCCTTCGAACGGATATTCCCGCAGATCGATGCCGTAACATACTTTATCCTTTTGCAAGGGACTGGTATCGAATCCGGGCAAGGAGGTCGGGGTAAAAGTGAAATTCCCGTATTTAGGATCCGGGAAACCTAGTACTTGAAACGGATAATAGGTTCCTCTTCCCACGCTAACGTTCGTAGCCTCAAAAAAGCAAAGCGACGGATACAGGCGGATAGACTGGTCATTCGGGAGGTTCGGAGAGGGCTTGACTGGCAACCAATAGGGATCTCCGTGTTTCCAATTCTCCATCTTTACGATCTTTAACCGGCAGGTATCGGGTGTACTTTTCAGCCAGCCTTCCTTATTGATCATCCATGCCAATTCCCCTACGGTCAAGCCGTGCAAGATTGGGAGCGGATCGACACCGACGAAGACTCGAATCCTTTCTGGCGGATCGGCCCGTCTACGAAATCATTCGGGTTCGGGCGGTCCAACACGATAAACTCTTTGTTGTTTTCGGCGCAGGCTTCCATCACGTAATGCATTGTGCTGATATAGGTATAGAAACGGGCACCTACATCTTGTATATCGAAAACAATCACGTCAAGGTCGCCCAGTTGCTCGGCGGACGGTTTCTTGTTTTTCCCATAAATAGAGATGATGGGGATGCCTGTTTTCAAGTCCCGGCTGTCTTTTATCTCCTCTCCGGCATCACCGGTTCCCCGGAATCCATGTTCCGGAGCGAACACCTTCTTAACGTCTACGCCTTCCGCTACTAGCGCATCTAATAAATGAATCTGCCGCTTTTCCAAAATGGAAGTCTGGTTGACCACTAATCCTATCCGCTTGCCCTTCAGTAAACGAGTGACGACATCCATCCGCTCGGCACCTAGCTTTAACGGGGCGTTTTGTGAATAGACACGGGGTGTCAGGCAATAAAGTAAAAATAGGAATATAAGGATCTGTTTCATTACATTATATAATATATCACTGTGTACTGATCGCGAAAGTACGAAATGTTTTTCACAGAAAGTTTATACTTTTTGAGGCGAATAACAGACAATACTAAGAATATGAATGTAAAAACACTTTTTTATGCGGTAGCCTTTTTGAGTTTGTCGTGGGCATCTTTCACCTATGCGCAAGATGTCCTACCGGAATATACGCAAGCACGCCGTTTCGCCCCGTCGAATGCGGAACAGTTACTTTTCTCTTATACCCTTACCCCCAATTATTTTAATAATAGTGACAAATTCTGGTACGAGTATAAGACGAGTGAGGGGACAAACTGGTATCTGGTGGACCCCGATTCGAGAAATAAACGATTATTATTCGATCGGGATGAGTTGGCGGCACAGATAAGCGAGATCGTGAGAGAGCCTTTTACCGGACAACAACTTCCTATCGAAGATTTACGCTTAAAGGAAGATGATCGCACGTTTACTTTCTCGATAAAGGGTACGAACGGGAACTATTTTTTCTCGTATGATTATCCGTCCTCCCGGTTGACTCGGATTACGAAAGACGAGATTTCTGCTAAAATCCGTTGGGCGAATATATCGCCGGATAAAAAGCGGGTAGTCTTCGCGAAAGATTTGAACCTGTATGTCATGAGTTATGAGGATTATGAGAAGGCAGTGAAGGACCCGGAGGATAAGACGATATCCGAGATCTCCTTGACTACGGATGGCGAAAAAGATTTTAGCTTTGGTATGCCCCGGACTTTCTTGAATACCGATACTTTATGTGACCATAAGCGGAAATATGTAATGGGGAACTGGTCTCCCGATGGTCGTTATTTCGTCGCGACTTTGTCGGATCAGCGTGAGGTGCAAGATTTATGGGTGATTAACTCGATCGCCAAACCTCGTCCTACACTTGAGACCTATAAATATCAGATGCCGGGAGAGGCGGGTTCTCCAATCGTTCATTTATATCTCTTTGATTTGGAAAATACCGGGAAGCGGAAAGAAATCCGGGTGGATTGTTTTAAAGATCAAACAATCAATCTAGCCTCCAAGCCGGATAAGGAGCGTACGGGACTCACTCGGAACTCGATCTGGTTGGGAGATAACCAGACCTTCTATTTGACCCGTGTCAGCCGGGATATGAAACGGGTGGATATCTGTTCGTATACGATCGGGGAGGATTCGGTAAAAGCGATCATTGAGGAACGTCTAAATACTTCTATGGAAACCCGCCCGCTAGCGATGACCGATAATGGTAAGGAATTGATCCATTGGAGCGAACGGGATGGTTGGGCGCATCTGTATCTATATGATGCGCAAGGAAATTTGAAAAACCGTATCACCAAAGGGCCTTGGCATGTGGACGCCATCGTAGACGTGGACAGTAAGAATCGTGTCGTTTACTTCAAGGCGAATGCCCGGGAAAAGGGAGATACGACTCCTTATTACGAGCATTTGTATCGGGTGAATCTGGATGGTTCGGGCTTAAAGCTGATTACTCCGGGCGATTATTTCCACCTGGTCTCTATGGATAAATCCATGCGATATATCGTGGATAACTATTCTCGTGTCAATACGATCCCGGCTACGGCATTGTATGATAACCAAGGTAATCGATTGATGACCTTGGAGAGAGTGACTTCTCCCAATTATTCATGGCAGGTTATAAATTCCTGACCTTTTTCGGTAAAGGCGGCCGATGGGGTGACCGATTTGTATGGTGTCATGTATAAGCCTTTTGATTTTGATTCCACGAAAGTATATCCGGTCATTAACTATGTATACCCCGGACCGCAACAGGAGGGAACTTTCTTTCGCTACATCCCGATGAATCCTCGTACGGATCGTTTGGCGCAAGCCGGATTTGTCGTGGTTTGCATGGGACACAGGGGAGGGCATCCCAGTCGCTCCAAGTGGTATCATAATTATGGATATGGAAATTTGCGTGATTATCCGATGGCGGATCATAAAGTGGCTATCGAGCAGTTGTGCGCTCGTTATAAATTCATGGATATCAACCGGGTCGGCATACACGGACACTCCGGTGGCGGTTTCATGTCTACAGCGGCTATGCTGCTTTATCCGGATTTCTTTAAGGTGGCGGTATCTTGTGCCGGCAATCATGACAATAACATTTATAACCGGTGGTGGGGAGAGAAACACCATGGAGTAAAGGAGATCACGGATGATATGGGAAATATCTCGTTCGATATTCGCATCCCGACCAATCAGGAATTGGCGAGGAACTTGAAAGGCCATCTGTTATTAATCCATGGCGATATCGATAATAATGTGCATCCGGCAAATACCATTGTTGTCGTGGACGAGTTGATCAAGGCGGGCAAGCGCTTTGATATGTTGATCGTACCGGGAAAACGTCATCATTTTGATGACTATAATGAATATTATTACTGGCGGATGGTCGATTACTTCTCTGAGTATTTGAGAGGCGAACGGGAAACAGGTGCGGATATAAAAGATTTGAAGCTGGGCAATTGGTTTCAGGGGTATCAGTGATGAGAAGTAGTATATGTGAGAGAGATTGTTTATTTTTGTCTCGCAAAAAAAATAAATAGGATGAAACCTCTTGATATAATAAAGAAATATTATCCGGAAGTTCGGATGCCTACCGGATTTTGGTGACTCATAGCCGTAGCGTGGCGGATAAGGCATTAGCATTGGCCCGTTTGCATCCGGAGATGAATCTGGATCTGACTTTTATTGAGGAAGCGACGATGTTGCATGACATAGGGATCTTTTTGTGTAACGCACCGGATATCGATTGCCATGGGGAGGCCGGATTATATCTGTCATGGCTATCTGGGAGCCGATTTAATGCGGAAAGAGGGGTATCCTCGCCACGCCTTAGTTTGCGAGAGGCATACGGGGACGGGGCTTTCGCTTGCCATGATCGAGGAACGGAACTTGCCTGTTCCACATCGGGATATGCGTCCCGTGTCATTGGAAGAACAATTGATCTGTTTCGCTGATAAATTCTTTAGCAAGACTAAATTGACGAAAGAGAAACCGGCTGATAAGATAAAACAGAGCTTATCCAAGTATGGAAATGAGACAGTTGAGCAGTTTGAACACTGGTGTAAACTCTTTTTAGGGGAATAAAAGCATAAGGGCTCGTTTATTTATTATACATTTGCACGCTGTAACACACTGCAAAGAACGAAGTAATGTTTTTGATATATAGAGTCCTAATCATTCTATTCGTTTTCCTCTTGGGAGGCTTGGGCGTGCAAGCGCAGGAGATTGTCGCTCCTGCCGATAGCTTGGCGCAGACTGATTCTCTCTTGGTGGCTCCTACGGATAGTACAACGTTAGCGGGAGATTCGATTCCAGAAAAGCAGACCGGCTAGATGCTCCGGTCAGTTATCAAGCGACCGATTCTATCGTGATGACAGCTGGCAACTGCATATCTTTACGGGGAAGGCGATGTCAAATACCAGAATATCGAGCTGCAATCCGAATTGATCGAGATGAATATGGATAGTAGCATCGTGTTCGCTAAGTTTGGACTCGACTCTATCGGGCAGGAGTTTGGCTATCCGTTGTTTAAGGAGGGCGACCAGCAATATGAGTCGAAGACGATGCGGTATAATTTCGGTACCAAGAAAGGATATATCACGGACGTGATTACCCAGCAGGGCGAAGGGTATGTTACCGCCGGGCGAACGAAAAAGATGGAAGGGGATATCTTGAACATGGTGGGTGGTAAGTATACGACCTGCGACGAGCATGAGCATCCTCACTTTTACATCCAGATGACGAAAGCGAAGGTGCGCCCGAAAAAGAATATCGTAACGGGTCCGGTCTATCTGGTCTTGGAGGACGTGCCGTTGTATCCGATCGGGTTACCTTTCTGTTTCTTCCCGTTCTCGAGTACATATTCATCCGGTATTATTATGCCGACTTTCGGAGACGAGTCTACCAGAGGTTTCTTCTTGCGTGACGGTGGATATTATTTCGCCTTGAGCGATTATATGGACTTGGCTTTATTGGGGGAGATTTATACGAAAGGATCTTGGGGATTGTCGGCCAAGTCGGCTTACCGCAAAACGTTATAAATTCTCGGGTAGTTTTAATGCTTCTTATTTGGTGACGAAATTGGGTGACAAGGGATTACCCGACTATAGTTTGTCTAAGGACTTCAAGGTAAACTGGACGCATACGCAAGACCCTAAGGCGAATCCTTATCTGTCTTTCTCTGCGAGCGTAAACTTCTCTACTTCTTCGTATGACCGCAATAATCAGAACAGTTTATATCCGAACGCGAACGGGTATGCCGACGTGAACCAGAATACGAAGAGTTCATCCATTAACGTAACGAAACGTTTCCCGAATAACCCGTTCACGATCTCCGGTACGATGAGTATAAACCAGACGACCCGTGATTCTTCTATCGCCGTAACCTTGCCTAGCATGACGGTTACGATGAGCCGTATCTTCCCTTTCAAGCGGAAGCATCTGGTCGGGAAGGAGCTTGGTACGAGAAGATCTCCATGAGTTATTCCGGTACGTTCAGTAATAGTATCACGACAAAGGAAAACTTATTATTCAAATCGAATTTGATCAAAGATTGGCAGAATGCTATGCAGCACTCGATTCCGGTAAGCGCTACATTCTCCGTGCTCAAGTACTTGAATATTTCTCCCTCTTTCAATTATAAGGAACGTTGGTACACCAGCAAGATCGAACAGGAATATGATACGCAGAAACAGGCTTTGGTAGCCCGCGACACTACGTATGGTTTTTATCGTATTTACGATTTTAACGCTTCTATCTCTGCGTCTACTACCTTGTATGGTTTTTATAAACCGTTGCCATTCTTGGGTAATAAGGTTGAGATGATCCGTCACCGCTTCGAGCCGTCTATTACGGTAAGCGCCCAGCCGGACTTCGCTTCTTCTCGTTTTGGTTTTTATGAGACTTATGTATATCAAGACGCGAATGGTGAGGATCGTGAATATACGTATTCTCCGTTTGCTCATAATATGTATGGCGTTCCGGGAACGGGAAAACAAGGAAATATCAGTTTTGACGTAAATAACAATATCGAGATGAAGGTGCGTTCGGATAAGGACTCTACTGGATTCAAGAAAATTAGTCTGATCGATAAGCTGTCGTTAGGCATGAGTTATAATATGGCGGCGGATTCATTTAAGTGGAGTGACTTGAGTGTCGGTTTACGTTTGAAATTATCCAAGAGTTATACGTTGAACTTGAATGGTCAGTTCGATACCTATACGTACGATGAGAATGGGCATCGTGTCGATATTCCCCGTTGGAAAGCAGGCAAGGGTATTGGCCGTTTGAGAGGGACTAGCACCAGTTTTTCTTATACATTTAATAATGATACGTTTAAGAAGTTGTTTGGAGGAGGTGATAGTTCATCGGATAAATCTGGGAATCAATCGGCTTCTACGGATCCGAATGCAGATCCGGATGGCTTGAACCCGGATGGAGAAGGAGAGGGCGAGAATAAGGAAAGTGGTGGCCGTCTGTTGGGCAAAAAGAAAGAGACCGGTGAGACAGATGCCGATGGCTATTTAATTTCCAAGATTCCTTGGAGCCTCTCGTTTAGTTATGGTTTGAGTTTGCGGTATGGTGATTTTAATCGTTCTAAACTGGAGTATGATTACGCCTTGACTCACTCTTTGAGCTTTAACGGAAATATCCAGCCGACAAAGAACTGGCGTTTTAACTTTAACGCTACTTATGATTTTGACGCTAAGAAGATCTCTTATATGACTTGTAACGTAACTCGTAACTTGCACTGCTGGCAAATGACGGCTAGTTTCGTTCCGGTTGGTCCTTATAAATCCTATACATTCAGTATCGCTGTAAGCTCTGCTTTATTGAAAGATTTGAAGTATGATAAGAGAAGTAATTATAGGGATGGACAGCAGTGGTATTAAGAACCGAAAATTGAGAATTGAAAATTATTGGATTGTATAGCTAATTTTCAATTCTCAATGATCTTACCATTCGATGGGAGTTTGCCCAGTTGCGATTAAATAATCATTGGCTTTGCTGAAATGCTTGTTTCCGAAGAATCCCCGGTAAGCGGAAAGTGGGGACGGATGGGCTGATTTAAGAACCAGGTTACGGGATGAATCGATGAAAGCACCTTTCTTTTGTGCGTAGGAACCCCATAATATGTAAACGATATGGCTTCTTTCAGCCGCCAGACGATGAATAACAGCATCGGTAAAGGTCTCCCAACCTCTATTTTGATGGGAACCGGCTTGATGCGCTCGTACTGTGAGCGTGGCGTTTAGCAGTAATACGCTTGATCTGCCCAACGAATCAAGTTGCCGGTTGTTGGAACCGGATGCCCTAAGTCATCTTGTATTTCTTTGAATATATTGATGAGGGAAGGGGGGAAAGGTACCCCATCCTGCACGGAGAAACAAAGTCCGTGCGCCTGTCCCGGCTCGTGATAAGGATCTTGGCCGAGGATAACGACCTTCACTTTATCGAACGGGCAGTGCTCAAAAGCGTTGAACATATAAGGACCGGGAGGATAAACAGTACCTTGGCGGTATTCTTGTTTAACGAAATCGGTCAATTGCTTGAAATAATCTTTTTCAAACTCGTCGGCTAACCGTTTTTTCCAGCTTTCTTCAATCTTTACGTCCATAATATAATAGTTGGCTGTTAACTAAATAAGCATCATTCCAGCTGCACGTGCTTCCTTGCGCATCTCCTCCGGCCAGATACTTGCCTGTATCTCTCCGATATGGGCCTTACGAAGATAGAACATACACAACCGGCTTTGTCCGATACCACCGCCGATACTTTGCGGAAGTTCACCGCTCAAGAGGCGTTTGTGGAAATAGAGTTCTTTTTTCTCCCCGGCTTTGCAAATATCCAACTGGCGTAGCAAGGCTTCCTTATTGACGCGGATACCCATAGAGGATAGTTCCATAGAACGGTTTAGTACATCATCCCAAACCAATAAATCCCCGTTCAATCCGGTTTGTCCGTTCTCGGCGATCGTAGACCAATCATCGTAGTCCGGAGCACGTCCGTCATGCTTCTCTCCATTGCTTAGCGAGCATCCGATACCGATAATGAATACGGCCCCGTATTCCTTGGTAATAGCGTCTTCCCGCTCTTTCGGTGTAAAGGTAGGATATTTTTGTAACAAATCCTCTGAATGGATGAAATGAATCTGTTGGGGGAGCGTCGGGCGGATTTGAGGAAACATCTCGTAAACTAAATATTCGGTACGGACCATAGCGGCATATATGCGACGGACGATTTCCTTGAGGAAATCGATCTTACGTTGCTTTCGCTCATTACACGTTCCCAGTCCCATTGATCCACGTATAAAGAGTGTAAATTACCTAGCTCCTCGTCTGAGCGGATGGCGTTCATGTCGGTGTAAATACCGTAACCTTCTTCAATGTGGTAATCGGCGAGTGTCAGTCGTTTCCATTTGGCGAGTGAATGTACGATTTCTGCTTTAGAGTCGTTTAAATCCTTGATAGGAAAAGTGACGGCTCGCTCGGTCCCGTTAAGATCATCATTGATACCCATGCCCTTAAGTACGAATAAAGGTGCGGTTACGCGTCTTAGGCGCAGCTCGGATGAGAGGTTTTGCTGGAAAAAGTCCTTGATCTTCTTGATTCCCATTTCAGTCTGGGATAAGTTAAGTAAGGCTTTATACCCTGCGGGTTTAATAAGATAGCTCATATACTTGTTGTACTTTGTGTTTGTGAAATATGTGCGGCAAAGATAATGATTAATGGCAAAATAACAAGAATGTGATCGCTTTTATTTGCAAAATGGCAGAATAAGCAGAATACTTATATGCAAAATATCAAAAATAAAATATTTCTCTCCTGTATTTGCTAAACTAAGATATTATATGTACT
>ENA-OQEB01000080-OQEB01000080.1-human-gut-metagenome-genome-assembly--contig:-NODE-80-length-37000-cov-5.517045_pt1 | contig 37000 bp, 34 predicted proteins | sample MGYA00242787_ERZ504619 | MGnify/ENA primary metagenome ERZ504619 (study PRJEB26092, sample SAMD00036317) | human gut metagenome | host: Homo sapiens | study: EMG produced TPA metagenomics assembly of... | reverse complement strand
TTCTTTTTCTTTATTAACTTGCTGTCCTTGAAAATATAACCTTCTATATCCAACCTTGAAGAATCGCTTACATGCTCCTTACTGTTCTTTCCTCTTTTCGATTCAAGAATTTCCGGTGTATTCGGATCAAGCTTGTTTTCTATATTTTCAGTTGTTGCCTCAGCCGAACTTTCATTTTGTCGGTTCATCTTTCTTCAGCACTCCCTGCACAAGATATCTTCCGTCACCGCTGTTTAAGCATGTGCTTAAAACAAGAATTTTATCATCGGTAGTAAGCTCCGTATTTCTCTTGTTCACAGAAACAGAATGTGGATTTTTAATCATATTGAGATAATCCGAAAATACATTATCATCGGAAAAATCAAACGAATTCATAATGTGTCGGTTATCATATTCAAAAGCTGACACAATTTCGTATGTAAGCTTTCTGTCGGGAGTGTAAACATAGATGTACCTGTTCTTGTTAAAGAAATCGGCGTCATAAAAGCGATGGAGCGTTGCAAACATTGAGCCGTTTGCCATATTGTGGCCGTAAAGCACAGTCACTCTGTCGGAATAATCACGCTTGTTGCACATCTGCGAATAGATACTGCCCGAAAAGCTGTAATTCTTATAAATATCGTGGTCAAGATATAAGTTATCGTCAAGATGACTTTGCAAAACAGGATAATTTACATTTGTATTCGGAATGTAAATCCACGAATAAATGTCGCTGTTCTGCTGTTGAAGCGACTTGAAATCAATCGGATTTTCGACCTTTTTCACATTGATTGACGGTGAAGTCACTTCTGTTGCAGAGGTTGTACCGTTTTCAATGCCTGACGCATATGAGCCTGCGATGTTATCAAGACTTTTTCGTTCGTTATTTTCATTTAAGTTTTTAACGACTATGTACGCAAGTGTGCCGATAATTGCAGCCACAAGCAAAATAATCAAAGCTATAAGAAATTTGTTTCTTTTTCTGCTCATATCAAAAACTCCCAATTGGTTATATTGTATCATTTTTGTGTCAGTATGTCAATTAATCATTACCTGTTAGTAAAATTTTATTACAATTTACAAACTTCTGCATCTGCAATACAAAACCTGATTATTCAAACATCTAATGAATAAAAAAGAGACTTCCTTATGAGAAGTCTCTTGATTTTTAGTTAAGGTTGGATTATTTGCTCTTTACAAGCTTAAATACAGCCGCACCGCAAGCCGCAAGAGAAAGAACTAAAATTGCATACGGTACAACATCGCTTGCGCCTGTCTTTGGTGAAGTTGTTGAATCATCTTTCTTTGCCGTAGCTGTAGCGACAGGACCTGTTGTGCCGCCGCTGCTTGCCTTACGGTAATAAGGAGTACAAACAATGTCACCTGAAATAATAATATTCATATTAGCATCTGTATACTTGCTGTCGGTTCTGAAAGGACCGCCCGAAATTTCCCAGTGGTCAAAAGTATAGCCGTCATAAGGAAGCGGCTCAATGTAAACATGCTGTTCGCCGTTTTCGTCAATACCTGTTGTGAACTTATAATTACCGTTACCGCCCTCTGTCGGAATAACTTCAACCTTATATTTGAATGTATTCGGTTCCGGACTTACGGCAGCAAATGCGGGAACTGCCGACAATAACATCATCATAACTGCAAATAACACAGCAATTATCTTTTTCATCACATAATCCCCCTAATTTAACCCATTCTAACTTTGGGATATGATACTATTCAAAATTTATACTTGATTATAGCACATATTCATTTATGTGTAAAGTCTAAAGGAACAAAAACATTTTTTAAATACAACCAAAAATATGGGCTGTTTCTTGTTAAAAACGCAAAAAATACAGCTTTTTTACACCGAAAGCTATTGCATATAAACTGCTGAAAATGTATAATAAGGGGAGTAATTTTAATTACCTTGAAAGGAAACCTATTATGAATATTTCATCAATACAGGAACAGATTCTCAAGCTGAAAAAGGAAAAGGATGTCTGTATTCTTGCCCACAGCTATCAGGCGCATGAAATTCTTGAAATTGCAGATTACACAGGCGACAGCTATAAGCTGAGTGTTGACGCAAGCAAAGCCGAAAACAAGAACATTCTTATGTGCGGTGTAAGATTTATGGCTGAAACCTGCAAAATTCTTTCACCTGAAAAAACTGTTTACCTTGCACAGCCTGTTGCCGGCTGCAGTATGGCAGACCAGATGGACAAACAGCTTATTTCTCAGGTTAAGAAAATGTATCCCGATTACACAGTTGTTGCATACATCAATACTACGGCAGAACTCAAAACAATTTGCGATGTATGCGTAACAAGCTCATCGGCTGTTAAAATCGTAAACAATCTTGACAATAAGAACATTCTCTTTATCCCTGACTGCAACCTCGGCGACTATGTTGCAAAGCAGTGCCCCGACAAGAACATCAAGCTTCTCAACGGAGGTTGTCCGATTCATGCCTGCGTAAATGTTGAGGATGTTAAAAAGGCTAAGAAGCTTCATCCGAACGCACTCGTTCTTGTTCATCCCGAATGCACTCCCGAAGTTGTTGCTATGGCTGATTATGTCGGCTCAACATCGGGCATAATGAATTATGCAAAGAAATCCGATGCAAAGGAATTCATTATCGGTACAGAAATCAGCATTGCCGAACATTTGCAGTATGAATGTCCGGACAAGAATTTCTACGGTCTTACATTAAAGCTCATCTGCCCGAATATGAAATCAACAACACTTGTTGATGTTTACAACTGCCTTAACGGCAACGGCGGAGAAGAAATCAAGCTTGACGATCAGACTATCACAGACGCAAGAAAGTGCATTGACGAAATGATCAGACTCGGCTGATAAATTACTTATGAACGCAAATCTGTTCGGGAGGAATAAATGACTAACAAAGCATTGATTGCAATGAGCGGAGGAGTTGACAGCTCGGTTGCCGCATTTCTTACCAAGGATATGGGATATGACGCAACGGGCATTACCCTAAAGCTCTTTGATAACGAAGATATCGGTGAAAAGCGAGAAAAAACCTGTTGTTCTCTTGATGACATTGATGATGCAAGGAGAGTTTGCCTCAAACTCGGCATTCCCTACTATGTCTATAACTTCAAGGACAGCTTTAAGGAAAATGTAATCGACCGCTTTATCAGAGCCTATGAAAACGGTACAACACCGAATCCCTGCATTGACTGCAACCGCTTTATCAAATTTGAAAAGCTCATTCGCCGTGCAGAAGAGCTTGACTTTGACGGCGTTGTCACGGGGCATTACTCAACAATTGAGTATGACAAGGGTGCAGACCGCTATTTGCTGAAAAAATCGGTTGACAGCACAAAAGACCAAAGCTATGTGCTGTACTGTCTTACACAAAGACAGCTTGCAAAAACACTTCTTCCTCTTGGCACATATACAAAGAAAAAGGTGCGTGAAATTGCAAATGAGCTTGGTTTGATAAACGCACGAAAACACGACAGTCAGGACATTTGCTTTGTTCCCGACGGGGACTATGCAAAATTCATTGAACAGTACACGGGCAGAACTTATCCTAACGGTAATTTTGTTGATACCAAAGGTCATATTCTCGGTGAACACAAGGGAATTATCCGTTACACCGTAGGTCAGCGAAAAGGTCTTGGACTTGCACTCCCCCACCCTATGTATGTTAAGGAAAAGAATCTTGACAACAACGAGGTTATTCTCTGCGATAACAACGAGCTTTTCTCAAAGGAGCTTTATGCAACGGACATAAACCTCATCACCTGTGACAAAATCGACAAGCCGATTAAAGTCAAGGCGAGAGTTCGTTACAGCCAGCCCGAAAAGGACGCAATCGTTGAACAGATTGACGATAACACCCTGCACATTGTCTTTGACGAACCGCAAAGAGCAATCTCAAAAGGTCAGGCAGCAGTCCTCTATGACGGTGAATATGTAGTTGGCGGCGGAACGATTATATAAAGTTTTATAATTATGATGATTTTAGAGAGCGTGATTTCACGCTCTCTTTTTAGATTGATAGCATTGCGATTATATTTCAGGCAGGAAAACACGGTTCGCCCCTACAAAATAGCGGTAAATTTGTGCCGTTTATAAAATTTGATTTAACATACAATCTGTACCGTTACTTGCGGGCGGATGATATCCGCCCCTGCTTCAAACCAACATAAAAAGTCGCAAGACAGTTTAATTTGCGTACTGTCTTGCCGACTTGTGTTTTTACTTATTTACAAATGATTACCATGAGCCGACATAAGCATGACCCTTTGAATCATACTGCGACTCTGTATAATAATTGAGCGAAGTGCCGTCAAAACCGATATCAATGGTCTGACTCGAACCGTTTGTGAAAATAATGTAATCAACAGTGTTCGGAACTTCAACCGAGTAAACCTTCTGACCATAGTCATTTGTGTTGAGATATGTCATCGCAACGCCCGGCCATGATTTTGTAGATGTACCGTCTTCAGCCCATGAGTAGCAGTAGAGTGTACCATCCCAGTTGAGTGAATCCGTAAACTTAACTGTATAGGTTGATGACGGAGTGGTTGTAGGCTCTGTAACAGGAGCTGTTGTTGCAGGAACGGTTGTCGGAGCAACTGTTGGCTCTTCTGTTGCCGGCTCGGTAACAGGGGCGGTTGTCGGAGTAACTTCCGACTCATAGTAAGTGCCGACATTTCCGTGACCGTCAAGCTTTGCGACATACATCTGAATGTATGTTGCGTCTTTAACGCTTACGATATCATTCTCGCCGTCAGCGTCACATCTTGCGGCTGCAATAAGAGCCTTGTCTGAGAGTGTTATAAGCTTCACAATGTACTTCTGAACCGCTGTTGTGTCAACTATATCAATCGCACCGTTGAGATTAACATCACCGATAAGGATTTTTTCCGTCGGCTGTGTAACGGGGGTTGTGGTAGGAGTTACCGTTGAAGGAGCAGTTGAGGGACGCTCCGATGATGTGTAAAGATAAACAACATTGATAATACCCGATGAAAGGTTGCCTGACGCATTTACGGGAGCAATAACATCTGTTCTGCCCGAAAGCGGAGAAGTTTTGTATGTATCGTCTGAAGAAACCTTTGACTGAATTAAAATTTCATCATCGGCAATCTTTTCACCTGTTGCGGCGTCAATGTGGCTTGTGATAACCTTGCTGCTAAAGCTGAGTTTCTTATTCTGAACCCATGCCTCGCCCGAAACAAGGTAGCCTGTCTCGTTTGCACCCGGCTCCTGCTGTGAGTTTGTGTGGAACATTACATATGAGCTTGGTGCAGGAATTGTGCATTTGAGCCATCCGTTGCCCTCACTTGTCATAACAGTTGCGTTGTTCCACTTGCCGTTAGGCTCTTCGCCGCCGTCTGTGTAAGCATAGCAACGAACATTTGACCAGTTGTTTGAGTTATAGTAGTGAACAACCGAACTTGTGCTGTCAAGTGCCTTATAAACAAAGTTAATGGTTGTGTTCGTACCGTTAAATGTACCTGTCGTGTTGGCAGGATACTTGTCTGTGTCAAGCTGATAGCCCCGAATTGATGTGAACGGAACGCTGTAGCTGTCGCCTTCACGATACTTTGTTGAAACGGTATCCTTAATTGACTCACCGTTTTCGTCAACATAATTTACCGTAACATAGCCTGAACGAATACCGCTGGAGCTGTAAACATAAGTTACATTGTAGTTCTTTCCGCCTGTAACAGTACCCGAAGTTACACCTTGAGTATCCTTAAGAGCGTAGTCATAAAGGATGGTTGTGTCGGGGTAAGTACGGTATGTTGTACCGTCTGCATATTTTGCCGTTGATGTCTTTAGAACATTTCCGCTGTCATCAATATGTTTGATTGTTACCGTACCGAATGTTTTTTCACTAACCTTGAGGTTGTTGAATGTTGAACTCTGAACAAGCACACAGGCGCTGTTTGCGGGAACTGTATATGTGTTGCCCGAAACTGTGCCAAGACTTTTAAGACCTGCCGTCGTACCGTCTGCAACTACTGTCCAGCCGCTGCCGTCAAGTGTAATCGGCCAATCATTTGTTGGACTTGCGTTTACAAGAACACAAACCTTGCCCCACTCATTTGACTTGTTGTTTGAATATGTGTAAGCAACAACATCGCCGTGTGTTGACTGGAATGAAGGAGTGTTGAATGTTGAACTCTTCATCGGAGAATAGTTTTCTCTGATTTCAAGAAGTCCCTTGTAATAAGCGGCAACATCCGAGTAGGTCTTTACTCTTGACCAATCAATCTCATTTATTGCGTCGCTTGATTTGTAACTATTTGTATCACCCTGTTTTGTACGGCAAAATTCCGAGCCTGCCGTCATAAACGGGATACCCTGTGAAGTAAGGAGAAGTCCCATTACTTTCTTAACCTGTCCCTTGAGTGATGAAGATGTTGAATTCCAGCTTGATGAGCCGTTACTCTTTACAATTTTATCCCACAGGATAAGGTTATCGTGAGCGTCGGCATAAGCAATTGTCTGTGAAGGAGCCTGAGCCGAAAAGCCCTTGCCGGTTACACCGTTTGCAACCGTTCCGGCCTTATCGGTGTTGCCTGAACAAATCCCTTATCGGAACCGTCTGTGCTTCCCTTAATTGCATCACGGTAGCTGTCGCAGAACATACCTACTCTTGAGTTGAGTGAACCTGCCCTTGACTGCGAGCAACCGTCGGAAATTGCAACTGAACCGCCTGTCCACGGTTCACCGTACATGAGAATCTTTTTACCCGAACCGTCTGAATATAGTCCGTCAAGAGCAGAACGGATATCGTTCATTGTTGTGATATCGTGAATACCCATAAGGTCAAAACGGAAACCGTCAATGTGGTATTCCTCCGCCCAATACTTTACGGATTCAATCATATACTTTCTGTACATCAGCTTATCTGACGCAGTTTCGTTACCGCAGCCTGAACCGTTTGAATATGCTGATGATGAATGCATTCTGTAGTAGTAACCCGGAACAGTTCTGTTAAAGCAGGAATCGGTTGAGAATGTGTGGTTGTAAACAACATCCATTACAACTGAAATTCCTCTGTCATGAAGAGCCTGAATCATCTGCTTGAACTCAGTGATTCTTGTGTTGCCGTCATATGGGTTTGTTGAATATGAACCCTCGGGAGCGTTATAGTTCACCGGATCATAACCCCAGTTACGGTTTGAAGAAGAACTTGCAACATCTTCCTTTACCGAACCGTAATCATAAACAGGCATAAGCTGAACGCAGTTAATGCCCTGCTCAACAAGGTAGTCAATGCCTGTTGAAACGGCTGATGAACTTGTGTCTGAATTAAGAGTTGTGCCGCCCTCGGCAAATGCAAGGTACTTACCCTTGTTGTCCTCACTCACACCCGAGTTTTTGGAAACTGAAAAATCTCGCACATGAACTTCCCATACAGCCGCCTCGGATGCGCTGTTAAAGAGAACATGCTTATCGTCCGACCAACCGCTCGGATCGGTTGAGTCAAGGTCAACAACCATTGTACGGTTGCCGTTTACACCGACAGCCTGTGAGTAAACATCCTGTGTTTCCTTGGTTGTGCCGTTTACTGTTACAAGATATGTGTAATATTTGTTTTTGTAATCACCGCTCAGATTAAGTGACCAAACACCTGTTGAGCTGTCTTTTTTCATATCATAGGTGCCGATTGCCGAAGCGCCCGCCTCGTTGTCAGAACCTGTTGTGTAGAGCTTGAGCTTTACGGATGATGCATCAGTGACCAGGTTTTCCATGTTGTGGAAGTTTTGCTGTACACTGAACCAAGTCCCGATTCGTTATACGCTTTGCTTGCATAGCTTTCAAGATAATTTGCATTGTAATAATTGCCTGCTGAAACCGATTCATCGCTTGTTACTGCCGCATTTGAGCAAAGGCCGACATACCTGCAATCATGGACAGAGAAAGAAGAATCGATAATGGTTTGCGTAATCTCATATTTTCACTCCTAAATATTCTTTCGCACAAAGTACCGCACGATAACTATATTTTAACATTTATAAATGCCGTATTTTTCCTATTGAGAACTAAAAAAGCATCCTAAAGCCAAACTTTAAGAACGCTTTTTATACATTATGCACAAATAAAGACTGACACAAAGCAATGATTAACTATTGTTATTGCAATATTTCAGCAGTTAACTGTCGCCGATATATTATTTGCCGTTTGCCGAAAAATCTGACTGCACTGAAATTATATACCATATGTAATACTTTGTTACATATTATTAAGATTTTATCGAACTAAAGTTTTTATTGTTATAAAATTCTTTAACTGAGGTTTACATTCATTTGTCATTATGTACAATTTATTACTGATACATCACTATTTGTTTACAACTCAACAATATTTTTGTAATAATATTGACAATATCGCAACATAATAGTATTATTATCTTGTGACCGGTTATCATCCGGAGGGGAAAAATGATAACCTACAAATTGAATCATACGCCCAAAGACGGGTTTAACACCTTTGGGATAAGCGCATTTTGCGGCAAAAAGCTTATAAAATCCGTGTCGGGAATCAGCGAAAGCTTTCGTGAAATGACGGAGCTTGTCGAAATGTGCAACGAGCTTGAGCTTGAACTCTGCCAGCTTGACGATATCATCGAAGATTATCTTACTGATTTCACACTTTAATTTGCAAAGACTTTAACTTTTGTCATAATCGTGGTACAATAGTGTTTAGTGTTCTATCAGACATTATATATCAGACAATAAGGTGATATCATGATTTGCAATTTATGTCCGAGAAAATGCGGTGCTGTTCGTACTGCACACAGCGGAAACGGATTTTGTAAAATGGGAGAACTGCCCGTTGTTGCAAGAGTTGCTCCGCACTATGGCGAAGAACCGTGCATAAGCGGCACAAAGGGCAGCGGAACTGTTTTCTTTTCGGGCTGTACAATGAGATGCGTGTACTGCCAGAACTACGAAATTTCAAACGAGGACGGCGGAAGAACAATCACTCCCGAAAGACTTGCCGAATGTTACAAAGAACTTGAGGACAAGGGAGTGCATAACATCAACCTTGTAACGGCTGACCATTTTGCACACGCTGTTGTTAAAAGTCTTGAAATTTACAAACCGAGAATTCCGATTGTATATAACTGCAGCGGATACACAAGTCCGAAAACTCTCAGTATGCTTGACGGACTTGTTGACATTTATCTTCCCGACTTTAAATATGCAGATGATTTTCTTGCGGTAAAATACTCTTCCGCACCGAATTATGTCAACACGGCTGTTGCAGCAATTCACGAAATGACTTTTCAGGTTGGTCTGCCTCAGTTTGACGATGACGGCATTATGAAAAAGGGCGTTATCGTAAGGCATCTGATTTTGCCTGCCCACACAAAGAACAGTCTCGAAGTGCTTGATATTGTAAAACGCAGATTCGGCGATCAGGTTTTGTTAAGTCTTATGTGTCAGTACATTCCTATGGGCAAGGTCAGCGACAGGGAGTTTTCACGAATTAACCGTAAAATCACACGCAGAGAATATGACAAGGTAAAGCTAGAAATGATGCGACTGGGAATTGACGGCTTTACACAGGAGCTTTCTTCCGCAGATGAAAGCTATGTCCGAATGGGATTTTGAAGGATGATTTTTTGATTAATGGAACTCTTGTAGCGGCGAACCGTGTTCGCCAATCATTTCGTATGTAAATACGAAATGAGCAAAAAACAAGCTTTCCATAATAATCCAATTAATTTTATTGGAACATATGTATCCTGTCGAAACGATTTTACAATCGTTCCGATTGGCGAACGAGGTTCGCCGCTACGAATGAATACACAATTTTCTTCTTATTAAAATCTATGTGTTTGAACATATAATATCATCAGGTGGGCGTCCAATGAACGCCCCTACCGATTAATTTTCAAAAACAAAACGGTCAAGAAACATTTTTTTAGTTTCTTGACCGTTTTTTATTCAACCGTTTGTGACGGTTTTACATACAGGGTTTTGTTGTTGACATAAATCACCATACCAGGTTTTGAGCCGTTTGGCTTTGACACATAGCGAACAAGTGTGCAGTCAACGGGAACCTGACTGCTGTTTCTCGCCTTACTGTGATATGCCGCAAGCCGTGCCGCCTCGTAGATTGCCGTGTCGGAAATCTCTTTGCCGTCCGAAACAACAATTACATGAGAACCGTGAATGTCCTTTGTGTGCAGCCACATATCGTTCTTTGACGCTGTTTTCAAAGTCAGCTTATCATTCTGGCGGTTGTTTCTTCCGACAAGGATTTTAAAACCGTCGCTTGATTCAAATTCGAGTGGCGGCAAAGTTGTCTGACGGGGCTTTTTGCCCTTTTGAACCTTGAGATAGCCCTGCTCGGTAAGTTCCTCACGAATTTGTGCAAGGTCTTTTTCATTTTCCGCACGGTCAACCGTATCGAGAACCGAGTTAATATAATCAAGCTCTTCCCTGCCCTTTTCAAGCTGTTCTTTGAGCATAATTTCGGCATTTTTAGCCTTGCGGTAATCCTTGTAATACTTCTGAGCATTTGCCGAAGGTGAGATTGCCGGATTAAGCTTTATGCGTAAAATTGCGTTGTTCTCATCGTAAAAGTTTTCAACATCAACATACTCCGCACCACGCTCAATGCGATAGATATTTGCCTGTAAAAGGTCACCGCATATGCAAGATGCTCACGGTCTGCACAGCGTTCAAGCTCACTCTTCTGCTTTGCAATTTTTCGGGCAAGCCTTTCAAGTGTGTTGTTCAAAAGCTTTGTAAGGCTTTGTGATTTCACCCTCATTCTGTCACGACTGTCACGAGCCTCATAGAATCCGTCAAGCAAATCGGAGAAGCTTTCCTTACTCTCAACCTTTGCGAAATCGCCGTACTGCTCAACATTCATAAAGCAGAAGTCCATAGGCTTGCCGTCCTCACGATAAACCACAACAGGCTTGCCCGAACAATCGCTGCAAACGCTTTTCAGCTTTTCAATTTCAACTGCGAGTCGGTCAAAAAGCACACCCTCAATTCTGTTTGTTGCGCCCTCCATAACCTTGTATTCAATCTCACGGCATACAATCGGAGAAACACCCTCAATTGTCCTTAACAGCGCCTTGTTAAGTGGCATTTCCGTGTCAAGATTTTTTACGGCTGTACACACATCAAGCACCGAACATTTAAGGAGATTCAGCTTGTTCTGCGATTCGGGAAGTTCGTATTTTATATTCGGCAGTACAAGTCTTTTACTGCTCATTGTAAGATCTACACGCTTGAGTGAATCGATGATGACGCCGTTTGAATCGACAATAATTATGTTGCTGTACATACCCATAATTTCGCATACAACAGTTATCATCACAGTATCGCCGAGTTCGTTCACGCACTCGAAATCGAGCATAAGAACACGGTCGCAACCGTTCTGGCGAAGTCCCACAAGCTTTCCGCCGCCGATTCTTTTTCGCAAAAGCATACAGAACATCGGAGGTTGTGCAGGATTTTCGGGTGTTGACGAACAAAAGTTCACTCTCGGTGAATTTGCTCGTGCAGAAAGCAACAGCTTTTTGTTGCCGGAAAAGGTTCTCAGCCCGAACACAAGCTCCTCTCTGTTCGCTGATAAATCTGCGACACCCTTGCACCGAGAGCCTCTTTTTCTATTTCACTTTTAATATGTCTTAAAAAAATTCCGTCAAGCGCCATAGTAACTCCGTAAATTATTTGTGATATTTACCGTTTGATGAAATCTCAAACGCACGGTAAATCTGTTCGCTTAAAATCATTCTTGCCATTTGGTGAGGAAAGGTCATTCTGCTCATTGAAAGACGGACATCCGCCCGTTTTTTAACCGATTCGTCAAGTCCGTAGCTGCCGCCGATAATAAAATCAACGGTGCTTTTTCCGCTTACGGACGCATTGTCAATCAGCTTTGAAAGCTCCTCACTCGACATAGACTTTCCCTCAATACACATTGCAACAACATAATCCGAAGGCGAAATTTTCTGCATGATTCGTTTTCCCTCAGAGAAAATAACCTCATCAATCTGCGACCTATTCGGTATGTTGCTCTTAATGCGTTCTTCCGAAAGCTCAATAATATTGAATTTACAAAATGCGGTCAAGCGTTTTGCATACTCTGCAATTGCATCGGTAAAATATTTTTCCTTGATTTTGCCGATACAAATTATGTTAATCTTAATCATATTTCTCTTGTTTGTTTAAGGTTAAAAGATGATGGCTTTTGTTGTGCTTACACTCGGAGCAACATCAAGCGAATAATCGCTTTTGTACTTCATTCCGTTTGATGTGAGCAGGTCTACGGATGTTGACATTGCAAGCGGAACGGTATTATTTTCTTCGCTGAGATGGCCGAGCATAAGTCTTAAAGTTCCCTTTTCAACAAGGTTAACAAGTTCTTTTGCACAAGCCTCATTTGAAAGATGTCCTCTGTTTGAAAGGATTCTCTGCTTTAGCGGATAAGGATAAAATCCGTTTTTGAGCATATTAATATCGTGATTTGACTCAAGCACAACAAAGTCGCTCTGCTCTGCGGCAGTTCTGACATCGGGCAACATAACGCCCATATCGGTTGCTATAAGTGCGGATTTTCCGTCGGGAGCAGTAACACGGTAACAACAGCTTTCCGCCGCATCGTGGGGGGTGTCAATTCGCTGAACACGCATATTGCCGATTACGACCTCGTCAGTTATAACATCTGCATCTGTGTTTGGATCAAGCTTATTACCTGCCCTCAAAGCATTGAGCGTACCAAGGCTTGAATACACCTTAAAGCCGTAACGCTTTGCAAGCACACGCAACGCACTGCAATGGTCTGTGTGTTCGTGAGTTATAAAAACCGCCCCGATACTGCCCATATCAAGTCCGTTTGCAAGCATGGCATTTTCAATCTGCTTGCATGAACGACCTGCGTCAATCAGTACGCCTTCGCTTGCCGAACCTATGTAGTAGCTGTTACCCTTACTTCCGCTGAACAGCGGTACTGCTCTTGCCAAAACAATCAATCCTTATCTTTAGTATAACGAATATGATAACACAAATTTTAAATTTGTAAATTATCTCACAAAAAAGCCGTTCTCACAAAGAAAACGGCTTTGATTTCTAATTAAATTTTAGTCAGGCACCGAGCTCCTGCTCGTTGTCTCCTGTAAAATACACCTTTTTGATATCTGCACCAAGTCCTCTGAACTTTTCAACAACATCTTCATATCCACGCTCAATGAACTGAATATTTGAAATCTCTGTTGTACCGTTAATTTCAAGAGCGGCAATAATCATAGCCGCACCTGCACGAAGGTCGGTTGCCTTAACGGGAGCCGCTGTGAGCGGAACACCGCCCTCAATGATTGCAAGTCTGCCCTCAACAGAAATCTGCGCACCCATTCTGATAAGCTCGCTGACATACTGATAGCGATTATCCCAAACATTCTCGTTGATGATGCTTGTTCCGGGAACGCTCATAAGCAATGCGGCAAACTGCGGCTGACAGTCTGTCGGGAAGCCGGGATGCGGCATTGTCTTGATATTACAGCGCTTTAGCGGAGCAGATGACGCATCAACTTGAGAGCCTCATCATATTCCGTAATCTTAACACCCATCTCACGCAGCTTTGCGCTGATTGATTCAAGATGCTTCGGTGTAATATTCTTCACCGTAATACAACCTCTTGTTGCGGCGGCGGCACACATATATGTTCCTGCCTCAATCTGGTCGGGAATAATCGAATAAGTAATGCCGTGAAGATACTCAACGCCACGGATTTTGATAACATCCGTACCTGCACCCCTGACATCCGCACCCATTGAATTAAGGAAGTTCGCAAGGTCAACAATATGCGGTTCTCTTGCGGCATTTTCAATAATGGTCTGCCCCTTTGCCTTTGATGCGGCAAGCATAATGTTCATTGTTGCACCAACGGACACAACATCAAGGTACACATGTGTACCGACAAGGATGTCGCATTCTGCCTCTATAATCGCACCGTCAACAAGCTGAGTTGTCGCACCGAGAGCCTCAAAGCCTTTAAGATGCTGGTCAATCGGACGCACGCCAAAGTTACAGCCGCCCGGAAGAGCCACCTTAGCCTTGCCGTACTTGCCCAAAAGTGCACCGAGAAGATAATATGACGCTCTCATACCTCTTACAAGGTCGGTCACAGCATTGCATGTGCGGATTTTTGTAGGATCAATATATAAGGACGAACGGTTGATTCGTCTTACATTAGCACCCATCTGCTGAAGAATTCTGCTGATAAGTGATACATCGCTGATGTTAGGAATATTTTCAATCTGGCACGGTTCATCACAAAGAATAACTGCCGGAATAATTGCAACGGCTGCATTTTTCGCACCGCTGATTGTCACTTCACCCGATAATGGCTTTCCGCCGGTAACTACGAACTTCTCCAATTGTTACACCCCAATTAATGTGTAGAAGATACTTTTAACTAAATAAGCTAAATATCTGAAAATGTATATCTATATAGTGTATAAGTAAAAATCAAAAATTATACGAATCTAAAATTCATAATGAGAACTAATTTGTTACATTTTATTAAAAACGAACCCACTCGGTTACGCAGATGTAATTTAACAATTCTCTTACAGAAAATGATACTACAAAATTGTAGTAAAGTCAACGGAATAATAAAACTGTAATCTATTTTTGGGCAAGTTGTACTCAAATTATTAATTTGTTGCTTTTTTTGTTTTTAATATAACCAACCATGCTTTTTAAAACCGTTTTTTCCTAAAAAGAAGTAATTAATCAAAGCGATTTTTTGTAAAATTATTACAAATTGAAACAAGTGTTATTTTCGTGTTATCATCAGGCATCTGAGTATTTTCCAATTCAAATTGAACACAGAAAAATATCGTTCTGCCGCTTCGGAATAACTTTGCACCTTTAATTCTTCCTTTTCTCCCTTTTATTTTAAACTTCTCTTCCTATACTATATTATATATACTCTCCAAACGGACACAATAAACAAGTGAAACTTTGGGGCAAAAAAACTTGAAAAACATTACATTTTTTCGTGTGTGTCTATTGACTTTTTAAAAAGGGAATGCTATATTATAATTAACATATGAGCATATCTTCATATGTTCAAGTATAACTATTAACCTGAGAGAAAATTAAAGGGGACGCCTATGGAAAACAAAGAAAAAACAACCACTCCCGAAATGCCCGACATTGATGTGCTGTTTGAGCTTGCAGACCTTTTTAAGGTTTTCGGTGATTCAACCCGACTTCGCATTATGTACACCATTTCGGAAAATGAAATGTCGGTGCTCAACATTGCTGAAGCTCTCAGCATGGAGCAAAGCACAATTTCCCACCAACTGCGTGTGTTAAGGCAGAACAAGCTGGTGCGTGTTCGCGTGAAGGAAAGCAGATTTATTACAGCCTTGACGATGACCATGTGAAACGAATCATAGAAATGGGACTTGACCATGTTCTTGAATAAGGAGGGAGACATATGAGGTACAAATATCAGCTTGACAATCTCAACTGCGCTCATTGTGCAGGCAAGATTGAGGCTAAAATTGCAGAAACAAACGGCTTTGAGGATGTGAGCTTCAATTTTGCGACAAAACTTCTCAATTTCAAAAGCGAAAAGCAGAATCCTGTTTCCGAAATTCAGGCAATTTGCGACAGCATTGAGGACGGTGTAACCGTTGTTGACAAAACTCCGAAAACCAATCTCAAAAAATACACCTACACTTTAGACAATCTCAATTGTGCTCATTGTGCGGGCAAAATTGAGGCTAAAATTGCAGAAACAGACGGCTTTGAGGATGTAAGCTTTAATTTTGCGACAAAACTTCTCAACTTCAAAAGCGAAAAGCAGAATCCTGTTTCCGAAATTCAGGCGATCTGCGACAGCATTGAGGACGGTGTAACTGTTGTTGACAAAACTCCGAAAAATGATATCACAACAAAGGCAGAACCCGAAATCACGAAAAAGAAAATCAACCGTGACACAATCTTCCTTGCAATTTCAATTGTACTTGCTGTAGTGTCCGAAATTCTCCACCTTACACTTGACGGTGTTACAGCTGTTCATTATGTTGTACTCGCAGCGTGTTTTGTTGCAACACTTCTTTCGGGTTACAAGGTATTTATCAAGGGTGCAAAAAACATTCTAAAGCTGAGAATTGACGAAACAACGCTTATGGCTGTTGCGGTAATTGCGGCATTCTGTCTTGGAGATTTTGTTGAGGCGGCAATGGTAACAATCCTCTTTTCTATCGGTGAAATTTTTGAGGATCGAGCAGTTGACGCATCCCGCCGTGACATTGAAAAGCTTGCAAACATTCGTCCCGATACAGCAACAATTATTGTTGACGGTGCGGAACAGGTTGTTCCTGCCGAAAGCGTTGAAATCGGAAGTATCATTGAAGTCAAGCCATACGAAAGAGTTCCGCTTGACGGCATTATTATTAAAGGTAAAACGACTCTCGACACATCTGCTCTCACAGGCGAAAGCCTTCCTGTTGATGCAAGCGAGGGCAGTGAGGTACTCAGCGGTGCAATCAACGGCAGTAACCTTATTACTGTCAAAACCACAAAACATTTCGGCGACAGTACCGCAACAAGGATTCTTCAGCTTGTTGAAGATGCCGCCGCTCAAAAGGGCAACAGCGAAAAGCTTATTTCAAGATTTGCCTCTGTTTACACACCGGTTGTTGTACTCATTGCAGCTGCAATCGCAGTAATCCCTCCGCTTTGCGGACTCGGAGCATTCAGCGAATGGCTCTACCGTGCGCTTGTTTGTCTTGTAGCGTCATGTCCGTGTGCTATTGTTATTTCCGTACCTCTCTCCTACTATTCGGGTATCGGTGCGGCATCCGAAGTTGGTGTACTCATCAAGGGCGGAAAATATATTGAGGCTCTTGCAAAAGCAGACACATTCGTATTCGATAAAACAGGCACGCTCACAAGCGGCAAGCTCAGCGTAAACAAGGTTAATACTGTCGGTTCATACAGTGCTGACGAAGTTCTTGCTCTTGCCGCTGCAAGCGAAAAATATTCCGCTCATCCGATTGCCTCCGCAATCAGAGAAAAGGCAAACGGTCTTGAACTTCCCGAGCTTTCCGACTACAGCGAAAGTGCCGGTCACGGAACAAGCGCAGTTTACAACGGCAAAACTATTCAGTGCGGCGGTTCAAAGATTCTTTCGGACGAACAGAAGAAGATTGCAAATAAAGACGATTCTGTTTTCGTAATTTATGACGGTCAGCTTATCGGTTCGCTCAATGTCAGCGACACAGTAAGACCTGAGGCAAAAGAGGTTATCTCACAGCTTAAAGGGCTCGGTGTCAAGAACACGGTAATGCTCACAGGCGACAGACAACAGCCTGCCGAAAATGTTAAAAACGAACTCGGACTTTCCGAATGTCACGCAGAGCTTCTCCCTGCTCAAAAGCTTGAGCTTTTCAAGGGCTTGAAATCAAAATCCAAGGGTGCTTGCTTTGTGGGTGACGGCATCAATGATGCCCCTGTTCTTTCGGCAAGCGACTGCGGTATCGCAATGGGATTCGGCAGTGAAGCCGCTATTGAAGCGTCAGACGCAGTTCTCGCATCAGGCACACTCAAACAGCTTCCAAAGGCAATTAAAATTGCAAGAAGTGTTATCAACACCGTCAAGGGCAACATCATCTTTGCCCTCTCAATCAAGCTCTTGTAATTATCCTCGCCGCATTCGGTCTTGCACAAATTTGGATGTCCGTTATCGCCGACACAGGCGTCAGCGTAGTCTGCGTCCTCATAGCCGCAAGACTCCTCAAAAAGAAATATTGATTTTCTCAACAATCATTACTGTTCCCGAGCAGGTAAAACTGTTCGGGAATTTTCTTGTTATTACTCTTAAACAGATACTTTTTTGGTCAGTATTTTGCTTTTGTTGTTAATCATTTATTATATCTTTTTCAGGCGATGACGGAATAATTTAAAATCCTGCAAAAAATTTAATTTATGGGCAATACTGCTCTTTACTTTTTAAGGTATTTATTGTATAATTAGCGGTAAAGTAAAAAGGTATATTTAATGTTACAAAACACCTTTTGCTCACAATAAATAAGGATAGGAGGGACAAAACATAATGATCAGCGGTGCTGAAATTATGGTAAAATGTTTGGAAGCCGAGGGCGTTGACATAGTCTTTGGTTATCCCGGTGCGGCTATCTGCCCATTTTACGATAAAGTTTACGACTCGAGCATTACCCACATTCTTGTTCGTCAGGAACAGAACGCTGCTCATGCGGCAAGCGGCTATGCAAGATGCAGTAATCGTCCGGTGTTTGCGTGGCAACTTCCGGTCCCGGTGCAACCAACCTCATCACAGGCATTGCAACCGCCTATACGGACTCTATTCCGATTGTTGCCATTACAGGTCAGGTTCGTTCTGACCTTCTCGGCAGAGATGTCTTTCAGGAAGCTGACATCACGGGAGCTTGTGAACCGTTTGTAAAGCACAGTTATCTCGTCAGCAAAACAGAAGACCTTCCGAGAGTTTTCAAAGAGGCTTTCCATATTGCCTCAACCGGCAGACCCGGTCCTGTACTTATCGACATTCCCGTTGATATTCAGGAAAATAAAATTGAAAGTTTTGAATATCCCGAAAGCGTAAACATTATCGGTTACAAGCCGAACACTAAGGGACACGCAATTCAGGTTAAAAAGGCTGTTGAGGCCATCAACGCAAGCAAGCGTCCTGTTATCGTATCAGGCGGCGGCGTGCTGAGTTCGGGTATCAAGCTTAAACTTCAAAAATTTGCAGAAACTACGGGTATCCCCGTTATTTCAACTATGATGGCATCGGTGTTATGCCCAGCGAGCATGAGCTTTATCTCGGAATGCTCGGCACTCACGGCAAGGCTGTTGCCAACCGTGCTCTTCACGAAGCCGACCTTGTAATCGTATGCGGTGCAAGACTCGGTGACAGAGCTGTTGCGGCTCCCGACCAGATGAGTGAAAACACAAAGGTAATTCACATTGACATTGACCCTGCTGAAATTGGTAAGAATGTTAAAACAGAAATTCCGATTGTAGGCGATATGAAAAATGTCATCAATATGCTACTTGACAGCATCGGCGATTACAAGGTTACAACAATGTGGAGCGAAACCGTAAAGAACTGGAAAAAAGACCTTTACCGTGAGCCTCCCGTTTTTGACGGCTTTGTTGAGCCGAGAACACTTGTCGGTCATCTCAGCGCAATGTTCCGCTCAAAGGCAATTCTTGTTGCCGATGTAGGACAAAATCAAATCTGGTGTGCAAACAACTTCCGTATTCGTGAGGGCAGATTCCTCACAACAGGCGGTATGGGTACAATGGGTTACTCAATTCCCGCTGCAATCGGTGCAAAGTTTGCAAGACCCGACCGTGATGTTATTGTAATCTGCGGTGACGGCAGTTTTCAGATGGGGCTTAATGAGCTTGCGACTATTGCAGGCAATCAGCTCGGAATTAAAATCATCATTATGAAAAACGCACGACTCGGAATGGTTCGTGAACTTCAGGACAAACACTACGGCGGCAGACACTCCGCAACAATTCTCAACGGTGATCCCGACTTCTTGAAGATTGCCGATGCTTACGGCATTGACCATGCAGAGGCTCATTCAAACAAGGAAGCCGAAAACATCATCAAGGGTATTGTTGATTCGGAAAAACCGTTCATTCTTGTTTGCGATGTTCACCCCGACACTCCGTCAATTTAATGAGGTGATAAAATGCAGTATACATTATCAATACTTGTTGAAAATCAGGCGGGCGTTCTTTCAAAAATTTCGGGACTTTTCTCTCGCCGAGGTTTTAACATCGACTCACTCGCAGTAGGTGTTACTCAGGACCCGTCGGTTTCCCGAATCACAATCGTTGCAAACGGTGACGAGTACATTGTTGAACAGCTTGAAAAACAGCTCAACAAGCTCATTCCCGTTATTAAGGTAAAAAGGCTTAACGAGGGCGAATTCATCAGCCGTGAGCTTGTATTAATCAAGGTTCACTGCGCCGCCTCAAAAAGAGCCGAAATTGTCAAAACGGTTGAAATTATGCAGGCGAAAATCGTTGATGTATCCCCTTCGTCAGTTACCGTTGAGTACTGCGAATGCGCAAGCCGCGTCAACACGCTTGTTGACTTACTCAAGCCTTATGGTATCCGTGAGATTGTAAGAACAGGTACTGTTGCCATTGACAGAGGCACAGCTTCGGTTTCCGTTTAATCTTACAGTTAGCATATATTTTAATTTATATGCCGCGTTTGCGGTAAGGAGGACTTTAATATGAAAGACTACACAAAAAACATGACAGCACCAATCTACTATCAGTCAGATTGCAACCTTGACCTTCTCAAGGGTAAGAAAATTGCTATTATCGGTTACGGCAGCCAGGGTCATGCACACGCTCTCAACCTCAGGGATTCAGGTTGCGATGTAATCATCGGTCTTTACAAAGGCAGCAAGAGCTGGGCAAAGGCTGAGGCACAGGGCTTTAAGGTATATACATCGGCAGAGGCTGCAAAGCAGGCTGACATCATTATGATTCTTATCAACGATGAAAAGCAGGCAGCTCTTTATAAGAACGACATCGAGCCAAACCTCGAAGCAGGCAATATGCTTATGTTCGCTCACGGCTTTAACATTCACTTCGGTTGCATCAAGCCTCCAAAGGATGTTGATGTTACAATGGTAGCTCCTAAGGGACCGGGTCACACAGTTCGTTCAGAGTATCAGGTTGGTAAGGGTGTACCTTGCTCGTTGCTGTTGAGCAGGATGCTACAGGTCAGGCTAAGGATCTCGCACTTGCATATGCACTCGGTATCGGCGGTGCAAGAGCCGGCGTTCTTGAAACAACATTCAGAACAGAAACAGAAACAGACCTCTTCGGTGAGCAGGCTGTTCTTTGCGGCGGTGTTTGCGCACTTATGCAGGCAGGTTTTGAAACACTTTGCGATGCAGGTTACGACCCAAGAAACGCTTACTTTGAGTGTATCCATGAGATGAAGCTCATCGTTGACCTTATCTATCAGTCAGGTTTTGCAGGCATGAGATATTCAATCTCTAACACAGCTGAGTACGGTGACTACATCACAGGTCCAAAGATCATCACAGAGGATACTAAGAAAGCTATGAGAAAGGTTCTTTCTGACATTCAGGACGGTACATTTGCTAAGGACTTCCTCCTTGACATGAGCGATGCCGGTTCACAGGTTCACTTCAAGGCTATGAGAAAGCTCGCTGCCGAAGCTCCTGCCGAAGTATTCGGTAAGGAAGTTAGAAAGCTCTACAGCTGGTCTGACGAAGATAAGCTCATCAACAACTAATGTTTTTTAGTTCGTGAAGTTAGTTTGATATATTCAAACTTCTGTCACCCGAGCATTACATAGTACGAATTTAGGGTAGCTTGATTTTCAAGCTACCCTTTTTGCGAGTACCTTCGCTCGTAGTTCGTGTAGGTAGTTTGTGATAATTTACAACTACTTGTTCCCGAGCTTAACATAGTTATAATTTTCAAGCTACCCTTTTTGCGAGTACCTCGCTCGCAGTTCGTGTAGGTAGTTTGTGATAATTTACAACTACTTGTTTCCAAGCGTGACATAGTACAGATTAACGGTTCAGTCAATTTGGCTGAACCGTTTTTTGTTGTGCAATAAAAGGGTTCAGCTTTTTACGGCTGAACCCTTTACCGTTATAATTTATTACTTTTAGGAATCAATATTTATCATATGAAAATGCGTTGTAAGAATCGGTAAGGTACTGTCTTTTCTGATCGGTTGTAAACTGATTCCAAAGTTTTGGATAACCGTCAACAGAACAGTAAACAAACTGACTGTACATATGTGCATTTACACAATTATCGAGTGTACTCAAGTTTGCAGCATTATACACTTGTTTGCTTGTCCTGCCATGAACATAATAGGTGTAATCCAATCCCCAATTTTCAAGAGCTAAATGATAAGAAGAATACGGATGAGCACTTATAAGGTTGCCATCATAACTCAATGTATAGTTTTCACAATCAAGATAACGATCGGGATTGCTGGTTGATAACTCGGCTGAATTTATCACATACCTTTTAGCCGATTTATCGTATAAGTAGGCCAATCTATTCTGAATGTAGGTCATAGAATTATCAAATCCAACCAATGAAAGCTTTCCATTCTTGAAAGTATATACCCTTGCATTCAAATAGTATTCCTTATCCCCTGCTTTCTGCGCTATAAGCTCAGGAACACCGTCAAAATCAAGGTCTGTAAACTGCACACCTGCCAAAGCAATGTCCCCCACCTTGAGTTCAGGCAACCACTCCGATTCATGTTTAAGCAGATAATCTATATATGCATCTCTTGTTTTGTTGGTTGTTTTATACTTAAATGCAACACCTGACGGATTATAGGTACTTGTAAATTTCTTACCGTCCTTTGACACACATCTTACAGTATAAGTGTAGGTCTGTCCTGCTTTTACATTTTTATGAGTGTAATAATTATTTGTTGTATCAGCAAGCTTTTTCCACGAACCGTTTTGCTTAATATAAACTCGATACTTTGAAATTTTATCAGCGGCAGCCTCCCAATTTAAAGTAATTCCTCCGTGCATTGTATCAATATTATAAATTTCCGGACATCCGTTGTTATATAATGCACTTTTTACACCCTTTGTGTCATAACCGCTCTGAAAAACTTTGCCGTTACTTGAAATACAGCGAACAGTATAAATATACTGACCGTTTACAGAACTATCTTTTACGCTGAGTTCTCTTGAAACAAGTCCCTTGTCAAGATAACTTGTACCTTTTGTATCTACAAGTTTATTCCAACCGGTAGCATCCTTATAATATACACGATATTTTTCAGCACCTGCAACCTTATTCCACGCAAGCTTGATACCGTCATATGTATATTCTGCCTTTGATATTTTCGGTGTGGCAACATATTTTGCGCTCATTCCCACAGGGTCATAACCGCTCAAATACTTTTTAGCGTCGGAACTGATTGCTCTTACAGTGTATGTATAGGTTTTATTCGGCTGTAAATTTTTATGTGTCACAACACCTGTTTTGGTATCGCATACTTTTGTCCAGCCCTTACCTTCTGTTTTGCAGTACAATCTGTAATTTGTATTGTTTTCAGTCTCCCAAATCACCTTAATACCGCCGTTTACAACATTGGTTTCAAGTATTTTAGGAGCTTGAATATATCTGATACTTGAGCCTTTTGGGTTAAATCCACTCTCAAAACTCTTTCCGTCATCACTTATACACCTCACGGTATAAGTATAGGTTCCCACATCAACAGATTTATCAACTATAGAATTAGAAGTCTTATCTGATACTCTGAACCAATCTGACGAATTTTTCTGGTAAATTCTATACTTTGATGCACCGCTTACTTTGTTCCATGTAATTTTCACACCGCCGTTTACATTTTCAAGCTTTGAAATTTCGGGGGCGGCAATATATTTTACAGTTGTCCCCTTTGAATCATAACCGCTTGTAAAGCTCTTTCCGTCAGCAGAAATACATCTTACAGTATAGGTGTAATTCCTGCCAGATGAAACATCCTTGTCGATATATGATGTTGAAGTTGTATCGACCATTCGTGTCCAACCTTTACGGCCCTTGTAGTAAACTCTGTATTTAGTTGCACCGCTTACTTTGCCCCAAGAGATTTTCACACCGCCGTTTACATTTTCAAGCTTTGAAATTTCGGGGGCAGCAACATATTTTACAGTTGTCCCCTTTGAATCATAACCGCTTGTAAAGCTCTTTCCGTCAGCAGAAATACATCTTACAGTATAGGTGTAATTCCTGCCCGATGAAACATCCTTGTCGATATATGAGGTTGAAGTTGTATCGACCATTCGTGTCCAACCTTTACGGCCCTTGTAGTAAACTCTGTATTTAGCCGCACCGTTCACTTTGTTCCATGTAAGCTTTACACCGCCGTAAACGCTTTCGGCTTTTGAAATTTTCGGAGTAGCCAAGCTTGCCCTTGCAACCTGTACATACTGCACGGGTGTGTTAAGCGGTTCAGCCGCATTTGCAGAAACTGCCGAAACCGCAACCGCAGACATCGACATTACCGCCGCATGGCTATAGGTAAAAACTTTTTCATAGTTATCCCTCACTTTGTAAATATTCTACGCATTATTAAAAGCTTTTGCTAAATTTTTATGCAAGTTAATTGTAACATTAAATTGTTAAAAAAACAATACTTTTCAATACACTTTTTCATTTATTTTATATTTAATAATATTTAAAATAGCAAAAAGCCGCTCTCAATAACGAGAACGGCTTTTATTATGTCAAAGCATATGAGCATCAACATAAAATTTCATCAAAGCGGGCGGATAATATCCGCCTCTACAGAATTGTTCAAATGGTAGCTATATTACGCTCGGGCATAAATATTTTTTATTCGTCGAACTTCTGTCACCAGAGCGTTACATAGTACGAATTAACGGTTCAGTCAATTTGGCTAAACCGTTTTTGTTGCGCAATAAAAGGGTTCAGATTTTTACGGCTGAACCCTTTTGCAGTTAAAACTTATCAATTTTGACAATCAATATTTGTCGTAAGAAAAAGCGTTGTATGAATCAAGAAGGTGCTGTTTCTTCTGTGTTTCACTATAATTATTCCAAAGTTTTGGATAGCCGTCAACAGAACAGCAAACAAACTGACTGTACATATGTGCATTTACACAATTACCGAGTACACTCACATTTGTGGCATTATATGCCTGTTTTGTTGTTCTTCCGGTATTATTGTAATAATGGTATTCCAATCCCCGACTTTCAAGAGCCAAATGAGCAGAAGAGTATCCACGAACAACCAAAACTGTGCCGTCACAATTCAATGTATAGTTTTCGCGTTCAAGATAACGGTCAACATTTGAGGTTGACAATTCAACGGCATTAATTATATATTTCTTAGCAGATTTGTCATAGAAATAAGTCAGTTGATTCGGGATATAAGTTCTATAATCATCAAATCCGACTAACGAAAACTTTCCGTCCTTAAAGGTATACACCTTTGCATTCAAATAGTATTCCTTATCTCCTGCTTCCTGTACTATAAGCTCGGGAACACCGTCAAAATCGAGATCGGCAAACTGCACACCAGCCAAAGCAACATTTCCTACCTTGAGTTCAGGTAACCATTCCGATTCATGCTTGAGCAGATAATCTATGTATGCATCTCTTGTTTTATCTGTAGTCTTATACTTAAATGTCACACCTGACGGATTATAGATACTTGTAAATTTCTTGCCGTCCTTAGAAACACATCTTACGGTATAAGTGTAGGTCTGTCCTGCTTTTACATTTTTATGAGTGTAATAATTATTTGTTGTATCAGCAAGCTTTTTCCACGAACCTTTTTCTTTTACATAAATACGATACTTTGAATTATCTTCGCAAACATCTGTCCATGAAACTGTAATTCCGCCATGCATTGAGTCAACACGAACAATCTCCGGACATTCATTGCCTAAATTCGCCTTAGAACCTTTTGTATCATAACCGCTCTGAAAAACCTTGCCGTTACTTGAAATGCAACGAACAGTATAAATATACTGACCGTTTACGGAATTATCTTTTATGCTTAGTTCTCTTGATACAAGTCCCATATCAAGATAACTGTTACCCGTTGTATCGGCAAGTTTGTTCCAACCCTCACCGTCTTTGTAGTACACACGGTACTTCTCTGCACCTGCAACCTTGTTCCATGTCAGCTTTACGCCGTCATATGTGACCTCAGTTTTTGAAATTTTCGGTGTGGCAACATATTTTGCGCTCATTCCCACTGGGTCATAACCGCTCAAATGCTTTTTAGCGTCGGAACTGATTGCTCTTACAGTGTATGTATAGGTTTTATTCGGCTGTAAATTTTTATGTGTCACAACACCTGTTTTGCTATCGCATACTTTTGTCCAGCCCTTACCTTCTGTTTTGCAGTACAATCTGTAATTTGTATTTTCTTCAGAATCCCAAATCACCTTAATACCGCCATTTACAACATTGGTTTCAAGTATTTTAGGAGCTTGAATATATCTGATACTTGAGCCTTTTGGGTTAAATCCACTCTCAAAACTCTTTCCGTCATCACTTATACACCTCACGGTATAAGTATAGGTTCCCACATCAACAGATTTATCAACTATAGAATTAGAAGTCTTATCTGATACTCTGAACCAATCTGACGAATTTTTCTGGTAAATTCTATACTTTGATGCACCGCTTACTTTGTTCCATGTAATTTTCACACCGCCGTTTACATTTTCAAGCTTTGAAATTTCGGGGGCGGCAATATATTTTACAGTTGTCCCCTTTGAATCATAACCGCTTGTAAAGCTCTTTCCGTCAGCAGAAATACATCTTACAGTATAGGTGTAATTCCTGCCAGATGAAACATCCTTGTCGATATATGATGTTGAAGTTGTATCGACCATTCGTGTCCAACCTTTACGGCCCTTGTAGTAAACTCTGTATTTAGTTGCACCGCTTACTTTGCCCCAAGAGATTTTCACACCGCCGTTTACATTTTCAAGCTTTGAAATTTCGGGGGCAGCAACATATTTTACAGTTGTCCCCTTTGAATCATAACCGCTTGTAAAGCTCTTTCCGTCAGCAGAAATACATCTTACAGTATAGGTGTAATTCCTGCCCGATGAAACATCCTTGTCGATATATGAGGTTGAAGTTGTATCGACCATTCGTGTCCAACCTTTACGGCCCTTGTAGTAAACTCTGTATTTAGCCGCACCGTTCACTTTGTTCCATGTAAGCTTTACACCGCCGTAAACGCTTTCGGCTTTTGAAATTTTCGGTGTTGCCAAGCTTGCCCTTGCAACCTGTGCATACTGCACGGGTGTGTTAAGCGGTTCAGCCGCATTTGCAGAAACTGCCGAAACCGCAACCGCAGACATCGACATTACCGCCGCCATGGCTATAGGTAAAAACTTTTTCATAGTTATCCCTCACTTTGTAAATATTCTACGCATTATTAAGAACTTTTGCTAAATTTTTATGCAAGTTAATTGTAACATTAAATGATATAAAAAGCAATACATCTTGATAAACTATCACAAATTTTTAAGCTAAAATAAATAAACCGTTCACAAAAGCGAGAACGGTTTATTTTATATATTCTGTTGATGTTTTGAATTATTTAAAATAATTTCTGCGTTTTGCAAAAATCACACCGCAACCTGCAAGCATTGCAACAAGAAGAATTACAGCAACGCTGTTCTGTCCTGTCTGTACAGCACCGCTGTTATTCTGTGAATTGTTCGGTGTGTCATTTGTAGCTGTGTCGCTTGTTGAAACAGGCTTAGTCGCCGAAGTTGCAGAAGTTGTATCGGGTACTGTTACAGGTTCGTCAACTGTTGCAACCGAAGTTGTAGGCTCAGTAGGAACAGTTGTATTCGGTTTATTAGATTCCAAACCAAAATTCATTTTTGACAATTCTTCAAGATACTATCGTCAATAACTCCGCTTTCATAAGCCTCTTTAATTGAGTAAACATTGCCATTCTTATAAAGCATAACATCATCGTTATGGTTGTAATGATAAGTATAGTCACCAATTGTTTCTTCAATTGAATAATCAAGCTAAAGCCTTCATTGTGCATAAAACATACTCCGCCGTCACTTGTTGAACCAACAATTTCAATGTTGAGATACTCAGGCTCTTTACCACCGTAATATGTATCTATCATCACCTGTCTGATTTCTGATGCAACATCCGATTCTGATATTTCATCAGGTGTAGCCGCAAAAGCTGTTGTTACAACCGAAAAGCACATTACAAATGCTATCAATGCTGTTAAAAATTTTTTCATTTTTATTTCCTCACCTTTTATTTATTCTATCTGTAATAATGGTATACGCAACAGATATTCAATTTACTTCATTATACCGCTAAAATATATGTAATGCAATATAGTTGCTAAAAATTTAGCAAAAATAATTCTGCTCAAATGAAAATGCCACTCTCATAGCGAAAGTGGCATAAATGTTAATTTTAGTTGTCAAATCAAACTGGGTGAACCATATTTTTCTTGTCAAGCTTGTCGCCGTTGATGCCAACCTTGGCATTTCTTCTCTTTTCAAAGAAGTCGAGAGCAACCTTCGGGAACTGTGCATAAGAAAGAACATCCTCAGGCTGTTCAATCCACTGCTCAATCTCGCCACGGAGCTTATCAAGCTCAGGCTCAAGCTGATCTGCAGGACGACCTTTGATAATCTTCTTGTCACCGATAATCTTCTTCTGAAACTGAGGATCAATCGGCATTGGAGTTGTACCGTACTCACCGGCAACAAGTCCCTTGAACTCGTTTGTGCACATTGAGTAGCGCTTGCCTGTGATTACATTGAATACAGCCTGTGTGCCGACAATCTGTGATGTCGGAGTAACAAGCGGAGGATAACCTGAATCCTTACGAACACGGGGTACTTCTGCAAGAACTTCGTCAAGCTTGTCTTCCTTACCGGCCTGCTTGAGCTGTGAAAGAAGGTTGGAAAGCATACCACCGGGAACCTGATAGATAAGAGCGTTAGCGTCTGTTGCGAGCATCTTAGGATCAAGAAGTCCTGACTTGATGTACTTCTCACGGAGAGTCATGAAGTAAGCACGGATGTCAGAGAACTGTTTAAGGTCAAGACCTGTGTCGAACTCTGTGCCTGAAAGAGCGGCAACCATTGACTCTGTAGGTGCGTGTGATGTACCGAGAGCGAGTGGGCTGATTGCTGTGTCAATGCCGTCGGCACCTGCCTCAACACCCTTTAAAAGACACATTGATGCAAGACCTGATGTGTAGTGGGTGTGGAGCTGAAGCGGAAGCTCCGGAACAGCGGCTTTGATAGCCTTTACAAGGCTTTCGGTTCTTGTCGGAGTAAGAAGAGCAGCCATATCCTTGATACAGATTGAATCTGCACCTGCGTCTGCAATTCTCTTAGCATACTCAACATAGTATTCATCTGTGAATACAGGACCTGTTGTGTAGCTGATAGCAACCTGTGCATGACCGCCTTCTTTGTTAGCGGCCTTGATAGCTGTTTTAAGATTCTTGATGTCGTTAAGAGCATCAAAAATACGGATAATGTCAATACCGTTTGCGATTGAACGCTGAACAAGGTACTCAACGCAGTCATCGGCATAGTGACGATAACCGAGCATATTCTGTCCTCTGAAAAGCATCTGGAGCTTTGTGTTAGGGCAATGCTCTCTGATTGTGCGGAGTCTGTCCCACGGATCTTCGTTTAAGAATCTGAGGCATGAGTCATATGTTGCACCGCCCCAGCATTCGAGTGAGTAATAACCGATTTTATCGAGTTTGTCAAGAACAGGGAGCATTTCCTCTGTTGTCATTCTTGTTGCAATGAGTGACTGATGAGCGTCACGCAGAGCAGTTTCGGTAACTCTGATTTTTTTTGCCATTTTACAGCATCCCTTTCTCCGAATTATTGATTAGTTAAGTGTTACGAGAACCTTACCTGAGTCAACAGACTCACCCTTTGCAACATCAACTGTTGCAACTGTGCCATCCTGCGGAGCCTTAACGGGAGTCCATCTTCATAGCCTCGATGAATACGAGGTCATCTCCGGCCTTAACAGCCTGTCCTGCCGAAACAACAACATTAACAACTGTACCGGGCGATAGGAGCTTTATAACAACAGAACCCTGAGCGCCTGCGGGAGCTGCCGGCTTTGCTGCAGGAGCGGGAGCGGCTGCCGGAGCAGGAGCGGCTGCTGCGGGAGCTGAAGAGCCACCGAGTTCTTCAACCTGAACATCATATGCTGTGCCGTTAACTGTAATTCTTAAATTCTTCATTTTTAGTATCCCCTTTTATTTTAACAAGTAATCATTTATCAGATAGTTGAATGCTTCTTTGAAAGTGTTGAAACACGCTTGCCCGAGAGCATATCAAGAGCAGAAATAAGAGTCTGACGGAGCTGAGCTTCTTCAACAATACCGTCAACATAGCCGTTCTGAGCGGCATTGTAAGCAGAAAGATTCTCGTCAGCAAACTTCTGAGCAACCTCAGCCTGCTTATCTGTGGCAACATTCATAACTTCGGGAGCCATAATGAATGCGGCAGCCTCAACATTAACAGGTGAAATAACTGCATCGGGAAGTGCGTAAACAACATCTGCATTAGCGCCTGTGCCAGCAAGAGCAACATAGCCTGAACCGATTGCCTTGCCTGTAACAACAGAAATCTTGACTGTTGTTGCCTCAGCATAAGCGGCTGACGCCTTTGTTGCCGACTTGATTGACTCAAAGCCCGGGCAGTTTACGAATGTTACAACAGGGAGTGAGAAAGCGTCGCAGAAACGAACAAACTTTGCTACCTTGTTTGCAGACTTGCAACCAAGCTCCTTGCCCTTTGTAACAACAATACCTACAACCTGACCGCCGAGTCTTGCAAAACGAACATTTGCTTCCTTACCGTAATCATTGAAGAGCTTTACAATACTGTTGCCATCAACTGTTCTGCTGACTACACAACCGCAACCGTCCTCTGCCGGAGCTTCTTCAAATGACTGAGGAGCCATTGTGAGGTTATTTGACGGAAGATAAAGGATAAGTTCCTTTGCAGCCTTGATTGCCTTGTCTGCATCGTCACAAACGATTGAGGCAATACCGTTTTCAGCATTGTAAGCAGCATCGGAATGCTTGCCTGTTACCGAAAGTGAAAGCTGTGCGTCTTTGCTCATAATAACGATGTCTGCGCTTGCGGCGTTAAGAGCGTTTGTTCCGAGGCAAGTGCCGAGAACAACCGAAATCTGCGGTACAACACCGGAAAGTGACGCAGCCGCATTGAGAACATCACCGCAACCTGCGAGAAGCTCTGTACCCTGCTTAAGTCTGCCGCCAACGCTGTCATAGAAACCTACAACAGGAGCGCCTGTCTTGAGTGCAAGACCATACAGCTTTTTAAGCTTAGCAGCCTGTGCCTTACTCATGGCACCGCCGCAAATGTCGCTGTTCTGTGCAAACGCATAAACAGGCATACCTTCTACTGTTCCAAAGCCTGCAACAACCTCGGCAAAACCTTCACCGGATTTTGCAAAGGCATCAATTTCACAAAAGCTGTCTGCATCAAAAAACGCCGTAATTGTCTTATAAGCGGAAGTTGCGGCAATTTCAGCCTTTGCCTGATTGATCTTTTCAATACTCATCTTAAAATCCTCCAATACCATGTATTGAATATGCACGAAAACTAAGCGTGCATACTAATTTTCTACACAATACATTATACTCTATAATCTTCAAAAGTACAAGAAAAACACGCTGTACTATTTCAATTTTGAACACATTTAATAGTTATTACACCAAAACCGTAAATTTATTGTCGAATTAACGAATAGTTTTATTGACCGTTTCGGAAGTATTTTTCAAAAACGGAAAATTAAAGCTGTTTGCCGTTTAAAAACGGGTTTGCAAGCAGTTTTTTAACCTCTTGTTCGGTCAAATCTCTCCAGTCGCCCTGTTTGAGCATACCCATTTTTACTCCGCCGATCTGGGTGCGTTTGAGTCTTGCAACCTCAAGCCCGACAGCCTCGCACATTCTTCTGATTTCACGGTTCTTACCCTCGTGAAGAATCATTTCAAGAACTACTCTGCCCTGCTCCTTGTGAATTACACGGACATATGCAGGAGCGGTTTTTCTGCCGTCAAGCTCAACGCCTGTTTCAAGCTTTACAAGCTGATCCTCGTCAATTGACGGTCGAACGGTTACTCTGTAAATCTTGTAAACATTGTTTTTCGGGTGCATAACCTTGTTTGCAAAGTCACCGTCATTTGTAAAAACAAGCATACCCTCGCTGTCTTTGTCAAGTCTGCCTATCGGATAAACTCGCTCGCCGACATTCTCAACAAGCTGTGCAACACACTTTCTGCCACGCTCATCATTCATTGTGGTAATGAATCCACGGGGCTTGTTGAGCATAATATATCGGTAATTACCGCCCTTCGGCACAACAATCCTCTTGCCTCTTACAAACACCTTGTCTGTAGGAAGAACCTTATCGCCGAGAATTGCGGTTTTGCCGTTCACCTTGACATGACCGCCGAGAATAAGCTCCTCGGCCTTTCGCCTTGACGCAATACCGCATTGCGCTATGAATTTCTGAAGTCTTATAGGTTCAATTTTAGCCATATGTAAATTCCTTTTTATTAAAATTTTCTGTATATTTAAGCTGTCACGAAAACAGATTTCCTATTGCCGAAAATATTGACACACTTTTTTTTATCCGATTTAATCTTTTCGCCTGCAACAATGCTGCATTTATAAAGCAGCTTTCCGCCGAGTGTGTATTCAATTCTGCCAACCGATTCGTTCTTTTCAATCGGAGCATACAAAAAGCTGTCTATGAAGATTTTTTTCTTGATTTTATCGCAGTCCTCACGCTTTAAAACGATTGTGTTGTTCTTCTCACCTGTAACCGTTACGCTGTCCTTATCACCGCCCACGCACGGAATATCGGCACAAAAGTCAGCGTCCTTGCAGTCAACTCCCCTGTACTTTTCAAAAGCGTAATCATAAAGAGAAATATGGTCATTCCAATCGTTGCGGTCATTCAGCGTGACGCACACGAGCGTTACACCGTCTTTTTTTGCAGAGGAAACAAGGCACCGCCCTGCCACCGTTGTATAGCCTGTTTTTCCGCCTGTACAGTAGGGATAAAGCGACAAAAGCCTGTTATGATTTGCATATGCGGTTTTCTTTGATTTCGGTTCAAGAAATTCAACGGTCACGCTCTTCTTAGCCGTAAGATTTGCAAAATCGTCATTTTCAAGTGCATATGACATAAGCAGAGCCATATCCTTTGCACTTGAGTAATGGTTATCATCGTCAAGTCCGCTCGGCGTTACAAAATTGGTATTCGTCATACCGATTTGCTTTGCCTTTTCATTCATTCGTTGTGAAAACTTTTCGGGACTGCCCGAAATTGTATATGCCGCCGCATTAGCCGCATCATTACCCGACGCCATCATCATTCCTGACGCAAGGTCCGAAAGTCGGACCTTTTCGCCGACTTTAAGATACATCGAACTGCCCTCGGCAACCATTTCCTGTTTGAAGGTTACTTCGCTGTTACAGGATGCCGCCTCCTCAAGCGTTATGAGCGAGGTCATAATCTTTGTGGTGCTCGCAGGCTTCATTCTTTCATCTGCATTTTTTGAACAGATAACCGTGTTGTTATCGGGACAATAAAGGACAAATGCCTGTGCAGAAGTTGTGGGAGGAGTATCCTCCGCAGTTTTTGCGCCCATAAGCACAAACGGCATAACAAAGCACACCGCAAGCGAGATTATTTTTTTCATAAGGACACCCCCTGCATAAATCTATGCCGAGGGGTGTTGCAATATTACGAATCAGCCGTCAATATCGTCCTGTGTGATTTCGGAAAAATCGTCTGCGGATTCGCTCTTATCCTTTTTGAAAACTCCCTTTACCTTTTTGAGAACATCGGGAATCATATTAACGAGCTTGTCGGCTGTACCTTCTTCCCTGTCAACGGAAACAAGCCTTACATCGCCCTGATAAACGGTAAGAAATGCAACAGGCTGAATTGTCACACCTGCACCGCTGCCGCCGCCAAAGCAGTCTTTGTTTTCCTTTTTGGTAGGCAGATCCGAACCGCCTGCCGCAAAGCCGTAGCTTACCTTTGAAACAGGAATGATGAGTGTGCCGTCAGGCGAAGTTATAGGCTCGCCGATAATAGTATTGACATCAATCATTTCCTTGATTTTTTCCATTGTGGTATCCATTAAACTGCCGATAGGATGTTCCATAGCCATTCTCCTTTTTCAACAATATTTATATCAATCATTTTTAACTTCTGCAAGAAGTTTAATCCCCTTGATTCCGTGCTTAACGGCAAGACCGATAAGTCGGAATGCGAAAATTCTTGCGGCAAAGTCAAAGTTAATTTCTGTTTCTGCTTTTTCCGAAAAATTCGGATTTATGTCAACTCCGTAACCTTTGCATTTTACAACACGGAGAATTGTGCCTACTGCCGGATAAACAACGGCACAGTACTTGCCGTATTTTATAGCCGTGTCAGCCGCATCGTCACCTGCAACGCTGATACTCAACGACAATTTTTTAACCAGTATGTGGCTGAAAAAATCCTGCAATGCCGATACTGCAAGCTCTGCAACTTTTTTTATCAGGTTCAAAAGCCACTCAATACCGTATTTTTTTATAAGGCTCGGCTTTTTTTCTGTCGCTTTTTTAGGTTGTTCGGTTTTCTGAGTTTGTTTTTTTGCTTTTTTCTTCTTCTTTTCCTTTTTGGGTTTTGCCGGCACAAGCTGAAGCTTTACAAATCCGATATACACGGCGCACCAAAACTCCTCTTTATATGATGCACGCAAAGTAATCGGAATAAACATCACAAGCGCAATAAACAGCACAATTCCGAGTAGGATATATAGCCAAAGCAAAGGGAATTCCCCCTAAATTTTACTGCCTGTCAACAGGCTGATCGGCAAACAAATCAATCTGCTCATTGCCGTTTTCAGTCTTTTCCTGTTCTTCACCGTTTTCTTCGGACTCCTTGTCCTCATCACCCTCGGGGAGCGGAGGAAGTTCGTCAAGACTTGAAATGTTAAAGCAACGCAAAAAGTTCTCGGTTGTGCCGTAAAGCAACGGTCTGCCCGGTAGCTCAAGTCTGCCCTTTTCTTCAACAAGTCCCTTTGTTGTCAAGCTGCCGATTACACCACTGCAGTCAACACCACGCACCTGCTCAACAAAAGCCTTTGTAACAGGCTGATTGTACGCAACAACTGCAAGAACCTCAAGAGCCGCCTGTGAAAGCGGAGTGTTTCTTCTCAAATCCATAACGGTGCGAATCTGCGGAGCAAATTCCTTTTTTGAAACCATCTGACAGGAATTGTCAAGCAATATTATAGTTATGCCCCGTCCTGACGCCTCATAATCATCAATCAGTGCAGAAATATGCTCTTTAACCTTTTTTTCGGAAATTTCAAGTGCCTGCGCTATTCGGGAAAATTCAACCGACGCACCGTTTGCGAACAAAATCGCCTCAATCGCACCACGAATATTTTCAACAGCCATTACTGCACCTCCTCATTTTCATTGTTTTCGTCCTCGTCAACCTGTGGCAAAGGCATTGCGTTTTATCCTCAATCATATGAACAACGGCATTTTCACCGCTGCCTCAATTCTGATACGCTTGCCCTTTACCAGCTCCAGCGTTGCAAGAAATGTTGCCACAAGGTCGCTTTTGCCCTCGCACACCTCAAAAATTTCGTGATATTCAAGCCTTTTGCCGTGCCAGAGCCTTCTCATAAGATGGATAATCTTACTGTTTACCGACACGATTTTATGCGACACAATACCCGAAAATGCGTCTTTTGACGGCGGAAGCTTACGCTTGCCCCGTCCGACTGCGCTGACATATGCCTTTGCAATATCCTCACTCGGATGAATACGGTTGTAAGTCAAGTCAAATTCAACGGGAGAAGCCTCTCTGTAAAAGCTGTCAAAGTCATAAATATCGCCGAGTTTTGCCGCCATTTCACGGCAAACGGCATATTCAAGAAGCTGTCCCGAAAGTTCTTTCTTGAGCTCTTCAGCCTCTTCCTCATATTTTGGCAGGAGCATTACAGACTTGATATAAACAAGCCTTGATGCCATTGTCAGAAATTCCGATGCGATATCCATCTGATTTTCCTGCATCATATTAATCTGCTCCATGTACTGGTCGAGCAATTCGGAAATGCTGATGTCGTAAATATCTATTTTGTTTTTAGAAATCAGCGTCAGCAAAAGGTCAAGAGGGCCTTCAAATGCCGACAGCTTATATTGAAGTTGTTGTGTTTCCATAAATAAGTTTCAGTTATGATTTGATGTTACGAATGATTTTGAAATCAACCGACAAACGGCATATACGGCAGCTTGCAAGCCAGCTGATGAAGTTGAGAATCTGATTGCTGAGCCAGTTAATCGGAGTGTTGAGAATTCCCACATACAAGAGAACAAAAAGACCGATAAAAAAGTACATCTGATATCTGTAAAAGAATTCAACAGCCTTGTCGGGTAAAAATACGAACAGAACCTTCGAGCCGTCAAGAGGCGGAATCGGAATAAGGTTGAACACTGCAAGTCCGACATTGCACGAAATATAGAAACTTAAAAACTGAACAATGTAATCGCCGATTGTTGAAAGCGGAAAAGCACCCGTAAAAAGGATAATCGGATAATAAATGAGAAGTCCGACAAAAGCCGCAACGATATTTGCAATCGGACCCATAATTGCGGTGATTGCCATACCGACCTTTGGATTTTTAAAATTTCTCGGATCAATCGGAACAGGCTTAGCCCAACCGAATCCGAACAAAAGCATACACAAAGCACCCATAGGTCAATGTGGCTGAGCGGATTAATCGAAAGTCTGCCTCTGCCCTTTACCGCCTTATCACCGAGAAGTGACGCAGTAAAAGCGTGCGCCCATTCATGGAACGGGAGAATTAAAAATATAATAACGAGTACAGCCAATATTTCGGCAATTACCGAGCCGAAATCAAGGTTGCCGTTTCTGATGCCGTTAAGTAATAATGAGAGCATAAGAGCCTCCTGAAATCTGAATTTTTAGGTAACAATCGTGTAACTATATTTATTCCTAATTATATAATATATCGTCAAAAATTACAAGAGCAAAAAACAAGTTAAGAAATTTTCAAAAAACACTTGCATTTTCTCTCATTTTCTGTTATTATAACAAAGTTAGAAATAGAATTAGTTTTCTTTAAGGAGGTGCAGACGCATGGCAAAATGTGAATTCTGCGGTAAGGATGTAAAGTTCGGTATTAAGGTATCTCACTCACACAGAAGATCAAACAGAACATGGAAGCCCAACGTACAGCGTGTTAAGGCTATTGTTGACGGTTCACCAAAGCGTGTATATGCTTGCACCCGTTGTTTGCGTTCAGGTAAGGTTACCAGAGCTAACTGATTTTACAGATTACGAAACAGCTCCACTATTTACGGT
>ENA-OQEB01000079-OQEB01000079.1-human-gut-metagenome-genome-assembly--contig:-NODE-79-length-37410-cov-2.656251_pt1 | contig 37410 bp, 45 predicted proteins | sample MGYA00242787_ERZ504619 | MGnify/ENA primary metagenome ERZ504619 (study PRJEB26092, sample SAMD00036317) | human gut metagenome | host: Homo sapiens | study: EMG produced TPA metagenomics assembly of... | reverse complement strand
TGTAATTTCAGGTTTGACATCTGTTTCATTCTCTTTTCGGATCCGGATTCCGTGCCGCAATTTAGTGAATTCCGGCGGAACATCCTGAATTTCAAGACAGGATGACTACCTTTGACACCATATGCGTACTTGTTTCATCCGCAAAGTAAATGATTGTTCCCGGATATGGTTCCGGCCCTTCATCAGATGTCATTATATGTCATCAGATGTCATGGAAATCTGATTTTGACATTCATTCGCTTTTAGTAAACAGACGTTCAGATCCGTTCCCGAAGAGTGGAAAATTTCCGGTGCGTATATTTGTGAAGTCATCACCGTCAGACTGATCCAACAATATGAATAACGCGGCAAACCCCGCCAATCGAACCCGTCCGTTTCACACCGTCTGTTATTATCGTTTTATTTGCTTCCGACAACCGGGCAAACGGGTAGACCGTGCCCACAGTATCAACCATCTAAAATCCATGTACAATGAAAAGTGAACCGACTGAAAAACCAAGAGGAAAGAAAACGGCGGCATCCGAAACCGCAGACAGAAAGAACGGCCGTAGTCCTAGCCCCGGCCACGACGAGTGGTGGGAAAGACTCATGATGGAACCCGGTCCGGGGAAATCCACCGGTATGGATGCGGAACCGGTGATTCCATCCGGGACTGATGCGGAGGAGGTGTCCGGGGAGGCGGGAAGAAAGGACACCCCGCCGGAACCGGAAGACCCCGTGAGAAGAAGGACGAGCGGCAGGCAGCGCAGGGCCTCGCTGGAGGAGTACCGGGAAACATACCTCACCGTCCCGAAGATCAGGAACCGCAAGACGGTGTTCGTCAGTGAGGATGTGAGGGACGAACTGGACGCCGTCGTCCGCAGGCTCGGCGGGCGTGGCATGAGCGTTTCCGGACTGCTGGAGAACCTTGCCAGGGAGCATCTTGCCGCCTACCGTGGGGACATCGAGCAGTGGAGAAAAATCTGACAGCCTGTAACCGGGCGTGGAGTGTACCCGATGTATGCACCGTCCCCTGTGTACCCGCTTCAATGTGGAAAATGCGGGGGGATTTTTCTGTGGGGGGAGCAAGGGTATGTTTCCGGATTCCCGAAAACCCTTGCTCCCCGCGCCCGGCGGTTGCTGGGAGGGCAAATCCGCTCCCGCCGGTCGCAGATTTTGGAATGAAAGAAGTACGGACGAAAAAGAAAAAACATATGACAAACGATGTGAATGGGATGAAGAAAAAATGTGGCCGTCCGGCACTGGGCAGGACGCGTAAATTGACCAGAGGCGTGACGGTGAAGTTCTCCCCCGTCAGCTACGAGGCTCTCAGGTTCAGGGCAGGGAAGTCCGGCCGGAGTCTGGCGGTCTATATCAGGGAGGCAGCACTGGCGGCCACCGTTACGGCAAGGCATACACCGGAGGAGAACGCACTGTTGCGCAGCCTGGCGGGAATGGCTAACAACCTGAACCAGCTGACAAAGCTCTCGCACCAGACCGGCTTTTACAGGACAAGGCTGCTGATAGAGGGGCTGCTGGGAAAGCTGAAGCGGATCATGGATGATTACAGACCGAAAGGAGGATAGCCTCATGATAGGGAAGATCAGGAAAGGCCGCTCGTTCGGCGGCTGCATACGCTACGTGACGCAGAAGGACGACGCGGAAATCATCGCCTCGGAAGGCGTGCTGCTGGGAACGGCAGAAGAGATGGCGCGAAGTTTCCGGTGGCAATGCCTGCTGAATCCGGACGTGGCGAAACCGGTGGGACACATCGCGCTCAGCTTCAAGCCGGAGGACGCACCGAGGCTGACCGACGCGTTTATGGCAAGGCTGGCGGGGGAATACCTAGAACTGATGGGGATACGGAACACGCAGTTCATCGTGGTGAGGCATCACGGGACGGACAACCCGCACTGCCACATCGTCTTCAACCGGGTGGACTTCGACGGGAAGGTGATTTCCGACAGCAACGATTTCAGGCGCAACGAGAAAGTGACAAAAATGCTTAAGGACAAGTATTCGCTCACCTATCCGAAGGCAAACAGTCCGTTAAAACGGAAAAGCTGCATGCTTCCGAAAAGGTGAAATACGAAATATACCGTGCGGTCAAGGAAGCTTTGAGGAGTGCAGATACATGGAAAGAATTTCAAAATAAGCTCTTAAAAATGGGCGTGGAAATGGAATTCAAGTACAAGGGAAACACTAATGAAGTGCAGGGCATCCGCTTTATAAAGAACGGTCTGTCATTCAAGGGAAGTGGGATTGACCGCAGTTTCAGCTGGTCAAGGCTGGATGCGGCATTGGACCATAACCATGTCACGTCCCTGGAAAATGACGTTTCCCAAAAGCAACCGTACCATGAACAAAGTCATGGTTCTGTTATTGATAACCTGGTCGAAGTCACCGGTACGGGTGGCGTGTTCATGCCGTCGGTGGCACCGACGGAGGACGAGAAAGAGGCGGAACGCCTGCGGAGAAAGAAGAAGCGCAGGAAAGGAAGGAGTTTGTGAACCATATGTATAACAAAAAACTTTGAAAGATGAAAGAGGAAAATTATCTGGAAGGCATCTACGGATGCCTTGAAAGGATCGAGAAGAAAGTGGAGACGCTGCCCGTGGAAGGCACAAGCCCCGCAGTTGGAAACCGGACCAGTTCCCCGGAAGGGATTGCGGAACTGAAAATCCGTCTGGAACGCCTGCAATCCGCGGTGGAGAAAAACGGCTTGGAAATAGCAGCTGTACGTAACCATACCGTCCGGTTGTCGGAAGCTGGCCGTTGTCTGCCGAAACGTTTGCCGGGGAGATGGAAAAGATTAGATACTGCCTGAGTCAAGACTGCCAAGCTGTAAAGGAGACAGTGAGACGGCTGGATGAGAGAATGGTCCTGCTGAAAAAGGAACCGGAGCGCAGACTGGTGACCTACCGTCTGGAAAGCGCATCCAAGGCAGTGGTAACGACAGCTTCAGCACTGATCCTGGCACTGATCATTTCCGTCTGGACCAACTGCAACCAGTACCGCACGAACCGGCTTTTGAAAGATGCCGATTTGAAATACCGAGCCATCAGGATCTGCCTGCCGGGGGATGATCCCGACATCGCCTTCCTTGAGAAGCATTTCACCATCAAGCGGGACGAGGAAAAGATCCGGCGTGTGGAAAGGCTGGTGACCGCTTTTGAGGACTCGGTCAGGAACCGCATCCGTAACCATGAAATGGCAGCCTACAAGGACAGTCTGGCGCACCGGCTGTTCAGGGAGGCACAGGAAATCAGGAAGCAACTGGACAATCCCAATTCAAAATGACTGCACTATGGCAACAATCAGAACCAAATTCAGGTCCTCGTCCGCGGAAGGCAGGGAGGGCGCACTGTATTATCAGGTGATTCATAACCGTGTGGTCAGGCAGATCAGTACCGGATACAAACTTTTCGCTTCGGAATGGGACCAACGTTCCGAAGCGGTCATTCCCTGTCAACACCCTGCAGGGATGGAACGGGACAATTATCTTCTATCGGTAGGGGAACGGATAAGACGGGACAAAATCCGACTGGAAAAGGCTATCAGGACATTAAGCCAATCCGGTCCGTTTACAGCGGATGATATCGTCATACGTTTCCATGACAGCGGACAAGAACCTTCGTTTAACGACTATATCCGGCAACAGATAGTAAGGCTGAAACGTTTGGGAAAGATACGGACCTCTGAAACCTATACAGCCGCGCTCAAAAGTTTCAGCAGTTTTATGAAAGGTAGCGATATACTGTTTGGCGAACTTAGCTCTGACTTGCTCATGGAATACGAGGCTTATCTGAAAAACAGGGGGAACTCACCCAATACAATCTCGTTCTACATGCGCATTCTGAAAGCGGTCTACAACCGTGCGGTGGAGAACGGACTGACCGGACAGCGGAACCTGTTCAAGTCTGTTTATACAGGTGTGGAAAAGACCTTGAAACGGGCCATTCATTTAAATGATATCAGGCGTATCAAAAGACTGGACTTGTCCCTGAAACCCCACCTTGATTTCGCACGTGACATGTTCCTGTTCTGCTTTTACACACGGGGGATGTCCTTTGTGGACATGGCTTATCTGAAAAAGGGAGACATTGCGAACGGAATCCTGACTTACCGCAGGAAAAAGACCGGACAACAGCTGTTCATCCGATGGGAAAAGTGTATGCAGGAGATCATCAAACTTTTTTGTTTATCGGTTCAAGATTTCAAAGTTGTTCATTAATTGCTTTGTTGGTTATATCCAGAGTATTATTTGTAAGAGACTCTACGAATAAATGATGATAAGACCAGTTAGTTTATCGCTTGTTTTATAATTTCATTGCGATATTCGTTCGGTGTGCAACCTTCCATCTTCTTGAACCAACGTGTGAAATGTTGCGGGTATTGGAAACCCATTTCATCTGAGATTTGACTGATACTTTTTTGCGTGTTCATGATGCGCTCTTTGGCTATATCCATAATTTTTTGCTGGATATGCTTGATTGCTGACATACCGGTTTCCTTTTTTACCAGGTCACTGAAATAATTGGTGGAAAGACACAGTTGGTCAGCGCAATACTGTACCGTCGGAATACCTTTACTCGTTGGCAAGGCAGAATGATAGTAATTATTGAGTAACAATTCAAAACGCGCCAACAAATCGTTGTTGGCATTTTCCCTTGTAATGAACTGGCGGTCATAAAAGCGGATGCAGCGGTCAAGGAGAAGCTTCATGGTATCAATAATCAAAGAACGGCTGTGCTTGTCAATAGGATGCCTCAATTCTTCTGCTACATTGTTTATACATTCAATGACTACTTTGCGCTCCTGTTCTGACAGGTGCAGTGCTTCGTTGGCATTATATGAGAAATAAGAATACTCTTTTATTATATGTGCAAGGGAAGTACCGCGCAATAGTTCGGGATGGAACATCAGGGCCCATCCGGCCGGCTGGTGCAGACTGCCATCATCGTCAGAACCCATTACCTGCCCCGGAGCGATAAACAGCATGGAGCCTTTTTCATAGTCATAGAGGCTCCGTCCATAATTCATCGTACCGCAGTCAGTATCTTTCAGCAACACAGCATAAATGTTGTACAGTTTCTTTGAGTGTCTGATGGGCTGCACCTCGTAACAATTCACAACGCTGACCAACGGGTGCAGAGCTTCGACTTCGAAAAGGTCGCAGTACTGCTGAACTGTATCTATTCTTGTTATATCTCCCATAACCATCCTTTTGTTTTTTACAAAAATAAGTATTTATATTGACATTGCTGTCTGAGGAACAGCTGTTTCTTTTCTATCCCTTATTTATTTTATTCCATGACGACAAAGTTAGTTCATTCAATCAACGAACATATAACCCTAATCACAGACTGTCTTACCATTTTCACAGATAACATTTAACCCGGTCCAAGCCCGATGAAAGTGGTAATTTTATCAGTGATTGAGGTCTAATCTTCAGTATGTGAATGCTGTAATTTTGCAAGTGAAACCAAAAAGGTAAATAAGATGAAACCAAAAGCTTTATTTGTCATGTTAATCTTATGGCTTAGCTTCACTACGATTCAAGCGCGGTCAACCGAAGATGTCCCGGATAAGGGAACTTATGCAAAATTTCTGTTGGTAGGATGTTATATGAAGCCAGACGAAGAAGGTGTCAGAATGTACCGGTTTGACGGACAAACTGCCGATGTCGACTATCCGTGTGGGCTGAGAGGGATTTCAAATCCTGCTTTCCTTACATCTGATAGCACTGGTAATCGAATTTATGCCATAGGCGATGATGAAGGGAAAAGTTCGACTGCCAATGCTTTGCTTTTTGATAAGGAAAGTGGTCTGCTGTCTCTGCTTAACTCGCAATCTACAGACGGTGAACTTCCTATTTATATTACTCTCAGTCCAAAGGAATACTTTGTTCTGACAGCAAATTATAAGGGTGGCAGCATCACGGTATTCTCACAGGATAAGAAAGGAAAGTTGCAACGTGATACAAAAATAATTCGTTTTGCTGGAAATGGGCCGAATAAAAAAGGCAGGAACAATCGCATCTGCATTGCGTGACCTTTACACCTGATGGCAAATTCCTTCTTGCTACCGATTTGGGAACAGATTGTATCTATCTGTTTCCGATAGGCAAACGACCGGAAGCAGGTAAGGCTCATTCTCTGTTGGATGAATCAAGAGTAGTCCGCATACAGATGGATTCCGGCTCAGGACCTCGACATATATGTTTTCACCCGAATGGCAGATTTGCTTATCTCATCAGTGAACTCTCGGGTAAAATAACTGTATTCTCCTATAATGAAGGCAAGTTGGAACGTTTACAAACAATTGTCTGCGACCCTTTCGTTGCAGAGGGAAATGCAGATATCCATGTTTCATCCGATGGCAAATTCCTCTATGCTTCCAAGCACTTGAAAGAAGATGGCATAATTGTTTATTCCATTGATTCCCAAAAAGGAACATTGGTTCAAATAGGATTTCAGCCAACAGGTCTTTATCCGCGAAGTTTTGCCATCTCTCCGGATGGTTGCTATTTGGCAGTGGTTTGCAGGGATGCCAACTGCATACAGATATTCGAAAGAAACCGAAATACGGGGTTACTGAAGAATACGGGAAAAAATATCCGACTGGAAAGACCGGCGTTTGTCAAGTTCTTATAAATTCATCACTAAACAGAAAGCAATATGAACAAGTTAATTACAACCATCGCCTGCCTGATATGCTGTATCGTTTATACGCAGGCACAAAACAAGGACAATATGTTAAGCAAGAAAGAACAAAGTATTGCCGCCATCAGTATGTATGCCGCACGTGGCAATCAGGACAGCCTCAAAGTGATCCTTGCCAGAGGACTTGACTGTGGGCTGACCGTGAGCGAAGAAAAAGAAGTACTTACCCAGCTCTATGCCTATTGCGGCTTTCCACGCAGCATGGGTGCATTGGTTACGCTGATGAATCTCACCAAAGAGCGTGCAGCACAAGGCATAAAGGATGAAGCCGGACGGGAGCCTTCTCCGGTAAAGAGTTCGGATATGTTTGTTGTCGGTGGACAAAACCAGCTGAAACTGTTCGGTCGTCCGGCACTAGGAGAAGTGCTGACATTTGCTCCGGCATTGGACCAATTTCTGAAAGCTCATCTGTTCGGTGACATATTCAGCCGTGACAATCTCGACTGGCGTACCCGTGAACTGTCTACTGTGGCTGCCTTGTCGGTGTTGGACGGCGTGAAGAATGAGTTGAATACTCACATTGCCCATGCCAAGCACAACGGCGTGACACAGGCTCAGATAGACGAAGTACTTATCATGGCGGCACGCTGTCGGAACGGAATGGTGCTTTCTGAATCCGATGAACCGGCAAAGACTTTTCAAACAGATCCGACAATTACTGTCCGTAAGGTCTTTTATAAAAACAGGTATGATATCATGCTTTGCGCCGAAATGTACCTCCCGAAGGATTTCAATGAAGCGCAACACTATGCAGCCCTCATCATCGGACACCCGTTCGGGGCTGTGAAAGAACAGTGTAGCGGACTCTATGCACAGGAAATGGCACGGCGAGGCTACGTGACTCTGGCTTTTGATGCTTCCTATCAAGGCGAAAGTGGAGGAGAACCGCGTCACACGGTATCGCCCGACGCATTGGTGGAAGACTTCAGTGCTTCTGTAGACTGGCTCGGACTACAACCGTTTATTGACCGCAACCGTATCGGTGTGATTGGCATCTGCGGAAGCGGCGGGTTCTCTGTCTGTGCGGCTTCTCTCGACCCCCGCATCAAGGCATTGGCAACCGTGAGCATGTATGATATGGGGCGTGCCACCCGTAACGGTTTGGGGGATTCGATGACGGATGAACAAAGACGCAAACTGTTGGATGAAGTTGCCGAACAACGTTGGAAGGAAGCAGAAACGGGAGAAGCACGTATCCGCTTTGGCACACCGGAGAAACTGCTGGGAAATGCCAATGCCGTGCAGAAGGAGTTTTTCGATTACTATCGCAACCCCTTGCGTGGCTATCATCCGCGCTATCAAGGTATACGCTTTACCAGTCAGGCGGCATTGATGAACTTCTATCCGTTTGCCATGATTAAAGAGATTTCACCACGCCCCGTGCTATTCATTGCAGGCGAGCATGCACATTCGCGCTATTTCAGTGAGGATGCCTATCAAGAAGCCAGCGAACCGAAAGAACTGTATATCGTTCCCGGAGCCAATCATGTAGACTTGTATGACCGGATGGATAAGATACCGTTCGAAAAAATTTCGGAATTCTTCTGGTATGCTTTGCGGTAATTCAGATGAAAATGGTAATGCTATCCGTGATTATGATACAGCAAAGCGAATACGCAGGAGGGTAACTTTGCAACAGAAACAATTTAAAGATTATAGTATTTGCAACCAGTTATTACTCAATATTTTGTGAGTTATAAGTCAGAAATATGGGCATAACCTTTAGGGGTACATTCTAAAAGGTGAAGATTTAACCTTTTTATTATTTCTTAACACTCAAAGAGCGGTGGTAGAGGGTATTTTCCCTCTTTTCGGTACTTTATTGATGGTTCGATGTTCCCATCTTTCCACATTGCTTGGCTCGTTCGCACAAGCCACTACAAAGGTACTACAATTTCCAATAAAGGCAAGAGGACAGCAATTCAAATCTATTATTTTTGAGGGAGTGAAATCTGCCGCTTGCCAAATTTCTCTCTGTCGAAAATAATAGTCCTCTGAAAAGAATGAAAACAGCATTGATAAAATTGCCTTATTAAGGGGGGGCTATGCTGTTTTATGCTATTATTTCGTCAGTCGTTTATCTCCGTTGCCGGATGCAGTTTTCAGCCAAGCCGATGAATAAGAAAAGGTTTTGGAGCTGTTTACTCTCCAACGGAGGACGAAACTGCTCCAAATGGTTTACCGCTTGAACTTTTCGTTTTCTAAAAGAGGTTTGGCAACCTTTGCATCCGACAAAAGGAGATAAATGACCAGATATATAACAGTAGTATTACATTAAGGTAAAGAACAACCATGGTATAGTATTATTGCAATTTAACTATTTAAAGTTTGTTTATAATCAAATCATTTAAAGATTTTTGTCCTTCTATGATTTTTTGTATTTGATAAATGTCGTAATTAAATAAAAAATATCACGCATAATGACTTTTTCTTTTTTCTAAATTTCTTCAAATGACAAATTATTGTTACCTTTGTAATGTAATATAGTTAATGGTTGCGCTTATAAAGTCCTTGGAAAGGATTTATGTATAAAAGAGGTAGATGTTTACTCTGTTCTTGCTTGGATTATCAGCATCACTGATATGAAATAACAAAAAAAATATACAATGGCTAAGCGGACGGACAGGCAGGGAAATAGTACAGATTCCCAATCCCCCTCTTTATAATACATTGCGTATAAGATTTATTAACTGTCTGGTCTGGGGAATCTACAGAGATTTAACGAATCAAGATGGGAAGAGTCAGTCTTTGTCTTGTCATAATGTTCTTCATCTGTAGTGCTCAAAAAATTGATGCACAAGTACAGAATATCAGAGAGAAACAAGATACCATTTCGGCGACTAAATCATTAGAGCATATCAGGCCCGAGAATATCAAGAAGGACCATTGAATAATGCTTTGGATGTATTGAGTGGTCAGTCTGCCGGTGTGAACGTCACCACTAATGGGACTGACAGGCTCGCTATGCTGAATAGTATCCGTGTGCGTGGTACCACATCCATTATGGGTGGCAATGACCCGTTAGTAATTATTGACGGAGTGACATCTGACATCGCTACGCTATCTACCATATATCCCGCAGACATCGAGAGTTTCACTATTTTGAAGAATGCTACCGAAACGGCAATGTACGGTTCCCGTGGTGCTTCAGGTGTAATTGAGATTAAGACCAAGAAAGGAACGGGGCGAGGTTTCGAAATATCATATGATGGCAACTACGGATTCGAGTCAATGTATAAACATCTGCAAATGCTCAACGGCCCGGAGTATATAGCTACAGCAGAGGCACTTGGATTAGATTACAATAATGGTGGCTACAACACCAATTTTCACGATGTAATTACTCGTACGGGCTTGATACATCAGCATCACTTGGCTTTTAGCGGTGGTTCGGAAAACTCAAACTATCGAGCATCGTTCGGTTTTATGGATCATAATACAATTGTCAAAGTTAACGATTACCGAAATTTAGTGGTAAAACTTGATGCTACACAAAAGGCTTTCGATGGTCGCTTAGTTGGCGATTTTGGTGTATATGGCTACTCGTCAAAGATACACGACATTTTCGATACACGAATGCTGTTTTACTCGGCAGCTGCACAGAATCCTACATATCCAGCAGGAACTGATGTTAATGGCAACTGGGTGAAGAACTCGGCTGCATCACACATCAACCACCCCGGAGCACTCCTCTATGAGAAAAATGACTCCGAAGAACGGAATTTCAATACACATTTGGGGCTGAAATTTAATATCCTTGACAATTTGATATTGTCGGCTTTCGGCTCTTATTCATATTCATCTACGGGAAATGCTCAATTTTGTCCTACATGGGTGTGGGCGCAAGGCAATGTTTATCGTGGAGAGTTCAAGGGTGAAGACTACTTTACAAATGTGTCCCTCTCATATAACAATGCTTGGGGAGACTCACACTTGATGCTGTTGTTGGCGCAGAATATCTTAAACAGGTAAGGACTGGTTTATGGGTGCAGGCAAAAGGAATAACAACAAATGATTTCTCCTATAATAACATCGGAGCAACATCATCGCGTCCTTTCGGTGGTACGAGCAGTAGCTATGAAGACCCGTCACTTGCTTCAATAATGGGTAGTGTCACATATAGTTACAAGGATAGATATTCTATTGCGGCAGACTCCGTGGAGATGGCTCTTCAATGGTAAGCGATAACAATACTTTCGGATTCTTCCCATCAGTATCACTGGGTTGGGATGTAAAAAAAGAAGGCTTCCTCTCTGATACTGACTTTATAACAATGTTGAAACTAAGAACCGGATATGGTCGGTCAGGAAATCTTGGAGGTATAACATCCTATACAACACTTAATACCGTAAAGGAGAATGGTATCGTATCCATCAACGGTGCACCTACCGTAACAATGGGAAGTATACGCAACACGAATCCGGACCTTAAGTGGGAGACTCGTTCAACATTTAATATCGGTTTGACTTAGGTATATGGGATAATCGGTTGATGCTTACCTCGGAATTATATTACTCAAAGACAACTGATATGCTCTATGAGTATGATGTTCCCGTTCCGACCTTTGCGTTCGATAAACTGATGGCAAATATCGGCTCGATGTCTAACCAGGGTGTCGAACTAGGAATCTCGGTAGTTCCCATTCAACGAAAGGATATGGAGATGAATATCAACTTCAATATGTCCTACCAGAAGAATAAGTTACTTTCGCTTAGTGGAGAGTATAATGGTATGCATATGACAGCTTCAGATATTACTCCGATTGGCTCGCTTTATGGTGCAGGTCAGAACGGTGGAGACAATAATGTAGTATATCAGATTGTAGGTCAGCCATTGGGGGTATTCTATCTACCTCACTGCAAAGGGCTTAAAGAAAATGAACTTGGTGGCTACAGTTACGATATTGAAGATTTGAATGATGATGGCGAGATTGATTTTAGCGATGGCGGAGACAGGTATATAGCAGGTCAGGCAACCCCCAAGGTAACTATTGGATCAAACATCAGTTTCCGTTACAAGTCCTTTGATATTGCCATGCAGATAAATGGTGCTTTCGGTCATAAGATATTCAATGGCACGGGCTTGGCTTATACCAATATGTCTATATTCCCTGACTACAATGTATTGAAGGGTGCTCCTGAAAAAAAATATTATTGATCAGAATGTTTCAGACTATTGGTTGGAAAAAGGTGACTATGTAAATATTGAACATATTACCATAGGCTACAATATTCCAATGAAATCCAAGGCTGTGAAGTCATTGCGTCTTTCGGCAGGCATTAGCAACCTTGCAACAATCACAGGCTATAGCGGTCTTACTCCAATGATAAACAGTTATGTAGTAAGCAACACTTTGGGCATTGACGACAAACGCACCTATCCTTTATATCGTACCTATTCGTTAGGTCTTAGTATTCAATTCTAACCGCTTACAGTTATGAAAAGATATATAAACATATTGATGGTTGCTTTGGCAACGATGATGACCTCTTGTCTTACTGAAGACCCTAGAGATCAACTTTATGAAGAAGACATTTACAACAATGCCAACAACATATATATTAATGCAGTGGCTGTGCTCTACAATTACATTGGTGGCAGTGCAGACAGTGAGGGTTTACAGGGGACCTGTCGTGGGATTTATGACTATAACACACTTACTACAGACGAAGCATGATACCTATTCGTGGTGGCGACTGGTACGATGGAGGTTTGTGGACGAATATGTATCAGCATAAGTGGAGTCTAATGATTTACCACTCTACAATACTTGGAAATACCTCTACAAGGTTGTTGTGTTATCGAACAAATCTCTGCATATCATCGATAAGTATAGCCATAACCTATCTGAGGAGCAGAGAGTGGCCTACGAAGCTGAGGTGCGAGCTCTGAGAGCACTTTTCTACTACTACATTATGGATATGTATGGCAGAGTGCCCATCGTAACATCCTATGAACAACCGCAGGATGAAGTTGTGCAGAGCGAGCGTAGCGAGGTTTTCCGTTTTATCGTGAATGAGTTGCAGGAGGTTGCCGAGTTGTTGCCAAATGAGCGTAGTAATAAGATGGGTAACTACTATGGTCGTATAACAACACCTGTAGCTAATTTCCTTTTGGCTAAGTTGCTCTTAATGCCGAGATATATTGTGATGATAATTGGACTGATGGCGTTCCACGGAACGGTAAAGAGATATTTTTCACCGTCGATGGTGAGAAACTCAACGCTTGGCAGACCTGTATCAAATATTGCAATAAACTTGCCGAGGTAGGTTATCGGTTGGAGGACGATTATAGCTATAATTTCTCTGTGCATAACGAGAACTCCAACGAAAACATATTCACCATTCCGTTGGATAAGAACCTCTATGCTGCGCAGTTCTGGTATCGTCTTCCGATCACGACACTACAACCATGGCGGTGCGTTGGGGGCTCATCGGAAAATGGTACCAGTGCCAATATCTCAACAGTCTTAGCCAACGGATACGGCACAGATGATGTAGATGCTCGCTTTGAAAAGAACTTCTATGCCGGCATCGTAGAGGTTGATGGAAAGCCTGTAATGATGGACAATGGACAGCAGTTGGAGTATTTCCCATTGGAGCTAAAGTTGAATCTTACGGGAAGCTCCTATGTCAAGACAGCTGGTGCTCGTATGGCAAAATATGAGGTTGATAGGACCTCACATTCCGACGGTAGACAACCGGATAACGACATCGTGCTATTCCGCTATGCCGATGCTCTCCTGATGAAGTCCGAGGCAAAGGTACGTAATGGTGAGGATGGCTCGTTGGAGTTGAACGAAGTCCGAGGTCGTGTTGGTATGCCATATCGAGAAGCTACGCTTGAGAACATATTGAAAGAGCGTTTGTTGGAGTTAGTATGGGAAGGCTGGCGACGACAAGATATGGTGCGTTTTGGAGTTTATCACAAATCATACGATCAGCGAGTCCAACTGGCTGATGAGAAAAATGGGTATACCACAGTTTTTCCTATTCCACAAAAAAGTATAGACTTGAACCCAAAATTGAAACAAAATGTTGGATATAAATAACTTAGCCTATGAGTATTCAATTTGACATTGCAAAACAGATTATAGCTGAAACATGCCCTAATCGCAAACTTAAGTTGGAGAATATTCGCCTTTTTGCAGATATTATTCAGCCTAAGAAATATCAAAAAGGTGATATAATTCTAAATGAAGGTGATATCTGTAATTGCCTATTTTATATAGAAAAGGGATTTATTAGACAGCACTACCTAAAGCATGATAAGGATGTGATAGAACATTTAGCATGTGAAAAAGATGTTGTCTGGTGTATTGACAGCTATTTTAACCGAGAGCCAACACATCTTATGATGGATGCTGTAGAAAACAGTGTTTTATGGGAAATTCCGCGTGATATAATGGAAGAACTTTCTGATGCTAATGGTGATATAGCTTATCTATATCGGAGTTTTTTTTGAAAATTCCTTAATGTTATCACAATTAAAGGCTGACATTTTACGTTTCGAATCAGCAAATGACAGATACGCTAGATTACAGCAACATTTTCCTGAAATAACTAGAAGAGCACCTTTGACAATGATTGCTTCATATCTTCAGATGACATTGGAAACATTAGCAGAGTACGTGCATCAATAGCTAATGCTGAGAGCAAATAAAGCAAACTAACTATTAGGACTTAACTAACATCAAAAACAGGTCAGGATATAGCGTCCTGACCTGTTTCTTTAATAAACTTAAAAGCTATGGATTAATGAGATGTTAGTCATCGTCATCATCATCGAATTCATCCTCATCGTCGTCATCATCATATTCTATTGCTTCACTTTCTTCAATAATGTTACTAAAAGCTCCTGTTAAATCAAAATGATAGTTCTTTTTATTGTTAGAATATGGAAAATAAGAAGGAAGAGCCAACTTTGAACAAGGTAACGTTCGTAAACGGTGTGCAGATTAAAAACAAAAGTGGAAAGCACTGATGTGGGATAATTTTATCTATTATGGTAAGATTAATCAAAACAGAGGCAGTCATAAGTGTACTGATGGGGCATTTTATAAAGAAATTATTGTTTATCTTGCTGTTTGTCGGGGTACTGATTGCTCCGGCAAACGCACAAAACGAAAAGAATATGTATTCGTACAAGAAAATTGGCAACAAGTATATTGTCAGCATTAACAATCATACTGAAATTGTGAAAGCCTGAATGCTTTCTGCAAGGAGAAAGGAATTCTGTCGGGTTCTATCAACGGGATTGGTGCTATCGGAGAGCTGACCCTCCGTTTCTTCAATCCCAAGACAAAAGCATATGATGATAAGACATTCCGGGAGCAAATGGAAATATCCAACCTTACAGGGAATATATCATCTATGAATGAGCAGGTATATCTTCATTTGCATATAACCGTCGGCAGGAGCGACTATTCCGCTTTAGCCGGACATCTACTTTCCGCAATACAGAATGGTGCAGGGGAGTTCGTGGTGGAAGATTATAGCGAGCGGATAAGTCGCACATATAATCCGGATTTAGGACTGAATATATACGATTTTGAAAGATAGTTGCCTATAAATATCGCTTGGAATACAGGATAATACATCATTCAGCTTAGATAATATATATCAAAAAAAAGTTTATCAATTCTGTCACGTTAACTTTGCAACAGAAATAATTTAAAGACTATCAAATATGGATAAAGACAAGGATATGAGCCGCCGGAGATTCCTTAAAATGGCGGCATTGACAGGAGCTGCCATGTGTGTCGGGCCTACCTTGAACAAGGTAACGGCAGCAGAACGGGTATGGATGGGGAAACAACAAGTTGCAAACAACATCCCTGCAGGCATGGCGGCGGTGCGCACTCGGCGAACATTGGGACACGGAAATACGGCATTCACTGTTTCTGCAATGGGATATGGCTGTATGGGCTTGAACCATAACCACAGCCAGTACCCGAGCGGGAAAAAGAAATCGCCTGGTGCATGAAGCTGTTGAACGTGGGGTGACCCTTTCGATACAGCCGAAAGCTACGGCTACCACATCAATGAAAAATTGGTCGGCGAAGCCTTGAAAGGATATACCGACCGGGTATTTGTGTCATCGAAGTTCGGACATAAGTTTGTAAACGGTGTGCAGATTAAAACCGAAGAGGACAGCACTCCGGCCAACATCCGCCGGGTTTGTGAAAACTCGTTGCGCAATCTCGGAGTTGAAACATTGGGCATGTTCTACCAGCACCGCATAGACCCGAACACACCGATTGAAGCGGTGGCTGAAACATGCAGCAAACTCATCAAGGAAGGTAAAATCCTGCATTGGGGCATGTGTGAAGTAAACGTTGATACCATCCGCCGTGCGCACAAGATATGTCCGGTTACGGCAATCCAAAGCGAATATCACTTGATGCACCGCATGGTAGAGACGAACGGAGTGTTGGAGCTGTGCGAGGATTTGGGCATCGGTTTCGTTCCATACAGTCCGCTGAACCGTGGTTTTTTGGGCGGTATGATCAATGAATATACCAAGTTTGATGTTACCAACGACAACCGGCAGACCTTGCCACGCTTCCAGCCCGAAGCCATACGCGCCAACTATCGTATTGTGGAAGTTCTTAACGCTTTCGGCCGTACAAGAGGCATTACCCCGGCACAGATAGCTTTGGCCTGGCTGATGAACAAGAAGCCTTTTATCGTGCCTATTCCGGGCACCACCAAACTCTCTCATCTGGAAGAGAACCTTCGTGCCTGCGACATCCGTTTCACGGCAGAAGAGATAGAAGAACTGGAAACAGCCGTAGCTGCCATTCCTGTGGTGGGTAGCCGCTACGATGCCTTGCAGGAGTCTAAAATCCCAAAATAATCCGTGTATGAAGAAACAGATATTTTACATGACGTTCATCGCTTTACTGTCGGGCTGTAATTGTTACAAAGGGAATATTCTGCAAATAGAGGAACAAGGCAGTTTTGCCGTAGGTGGCACCGTACTGACCGATTCATTGGGACACAAATACCACGGCGACCATGCTTATGTATTTTATCAGAAACCGGTTGATGCACGGAAATATCCGCTTGTTTTTGCACATGGTGTCGGCCAGTTTTCCAAAACATGGGAGACCACTCCTGACGGACGCGAAGGGTTTCAGAATATATTTCTTCGCAAAGGTTTCTCCACCTATCTTGTCGACCAGCCTCGCCGGGGAAATGCCGGACGGAGTACGGAAGCTGTCACACTGGAACCGGTATTCGATGAAGAAGAATGGTTCAACCGTTTCCGTGTGGGAATCTATCCTGATTATTTCGAGGGTGTACAGTTCAGTCGCGACCGGGAAGCCTTAAACCAGTACTTCCGGCAGATGACGCCGACCATCGGACCTTTGGACTTCGATGTCTATTCCGATGCCTATGCTGCTCTTTTTGACAAAATCGGTCCGGCCATATTTGTCACTCATTCACAAGGCGGTCCGGTGGGTTGGTTTACTTTGCTCAAAACGAAGAACATCAAAGCCATTGTAGCATACGAACCGGTGGAAGTGTACCCTTCCCAACCGGTCAAGTTCCCGAAGAAGGCAAAGTCTTGACACGGTCTAAAAAAACAGAAGGAATAGAAGTCCCTATGGCAGTTTTCAAGAGATACATGGAAATTCCCATCATCATTTACTATGGGAATAACCTGCCGAAACAGACGAACATCCGGAACTTACGAATGGACACGCCGTCTGCATCTCATGCGCAAGTGGGCCGAAATGCTCAATAAGCTGGGCGGTGACGTGACGGTCATTCATCTGCCCGATGTCGGTCTGCATGGGAATACGCACTTCCCGATGTCGGATTTGAACAATGTGGAAGTAGCTGACCTGCTGTCGAAGTGGCTGTATGAGAAACAGCTGGACAGATAGAAATTAACAGAGGATAACCCCAAAACCTAAATAAAAATAGTTATGAAACTGAAGTGCTTATTGGCAATGCTGCTCTTAACCTTCCTTTCGTGCAGCAACACTCCGGCTGTTGAAGATAAGATAGATTCGTTGCCTCACTCAGAGCCGGGGAAAACATTGATAGTCTATTTCTCATGGAGCGGACATACGCAAACTGTAGCCAACATTATCCATGAACTTATTGGATGCGACATGGTGGAGATTGAACCGGAAGAACCCTATTCTGATGAATATAATGAAGTGGTTGACCGTTTCAAAAATGAAAGAGACAATCATATTCTTCCAGCTCTGCGTACAAAAGTAGAGAATATGGATGATTATGATACATTGATTATCGGTAGTCCTATTTGGGGTGGTCTTCTGTCTTCTCCTGTAAAAGTTTCCTGTCCGGTTATGATTTGTCCGGGAAAAAGATACTCCCATTCTGTACACATGGAGGAAGCGGAACAGCACAAAGTGTGGATAATATCCGCAAACTATGTCCCCATGCTGAAATATTGCTGTTTATGGCAGTCAAACTGCAAACTCTCGGAATGAAGTGAAAAAATGGCTGTCAGAAGCCGGATTTTCTGTCGAATTAAATTACGCCCGTTTAATAGTTTTAATACTGAAATGAAATATCCTTTGTTATCCGCACTCTTTCATCCCCTTTTTCAGAGATTTGCAGATAGACCAGTAGTTGAGATTAGGGAATATGAGATTGTCTTCCTGACAGGGTCGGTAACGCTCGATAATCTGCAAAGGAGTATCCAACAGTTTCACTTGGAACGGCACTTTTGTCTTGTACCGTTTGGACAATATCCACTTCTCACCATTCACTTCTACGATGTTGCTATTGGTTAGTTCCTTGATGTCCACGAAAGAGAGGGCAGTGAAGCTGGCGAAAACAAAAATGTCACGAATATAGAACAGTTGGACATCCCCAACTCGTGCGTCATCAACGTTTTCAGTTCATCTTCCGTCAGGAACTCACGTTCCGTCACATTAGGCTGATGTGGAATTGGGCAAACGTTTTTTTCGGTATTAGTCCGTTAAAGTGCACACACATGACAACGCCTTTCAGCCACATGCATTTTTCCCATATCGTCCCGTTGTGAAGTCCCGCTTTCGTTGATAGGTAGGCTGCAAACCCCTTGATGAAGTCGGCTTAATCTCCAGCATGAACATATCCGTCCGTCTGTAAAAAGACTTGATGAACGCTGCCACATGGTTTCTTGCCACCACCCGTGAACGGTGGTTGCCATTACCCTGTCTTTTCCGACACGCTTCTTGAATACTTCGTTCTCACGTCCGGACGCTTTGAGCAGTGTCTCATACTCACTGCCGATACCCTGATAAGCATTGCTCACCATTTCAGCCGTCACGAACGCTTCACGGTCGAATATACGCAGGTAGTGCTTGATGATTTGAGCCTTGATGTTGTCAAGGGCAAGGTTGATATCACGTACTTCCGCACTCTTGCCTTTCGCCCTGTTCCCTTTCACGTCCCAAAGCGTTTTCGGGATACTCTACTTATAGCTGAACTGCGTCACAATCCCGTTAATCGTTACCCGTCCTATGATGCGGACAATATCGTTTTTCTCCTTGTTGCCGTTCACGTAGAACAGCACTTTGAATGTACTTCTTGCCATACTCGTTTTTTAAGTTTAAAATTAAGTATCAATGAGTTATGCCTTGTAAACCAACCGAAGCCATACGGAGAAAAATTCAGCACGGAGTATCAAAAACCACCTTTCACGGGGTAATGATTTAGCAACCTTTCTACTTCATAAATTTACTTTTTTTTGCGTTACCTCGTTTTATGCCTTTGTCCTCATTTGTCCTCACAAACGCTTTATTCATAGCCGTTTTAAAAACATTTCCGCCTTTCTATTCCTCTTTTCCACAGATTTTTAGTAAATTTATATCCGTCTAATTTTTAAGGTCCTATGTTCAGACTCAATCTAACCAAACATTGCATAAAGTGGTACTGTTTCATCCAAATGCAACTGATGGACACGTTCGTACATTATTTTGTGCTTGTATCGTTATATCTATTGCAGCTATTATCTGTAGTTCATTTGTATCCATGGCCCATTACAGACAGGCGTTATTCAGTATGACTTATTTTTCCTCCCTGGTGCTTTTTTGTGGAGTATGCATTGCGCATTTGCGGCACCGGTCAAATATCCGGATAGAGACATAAACCGTACACGATGGAAATATATTTTTTCATTCTATGGTTTGTGGACTCCGTGACCATTCTCCCTTATATGTTAACCTATATGTATTGGGATACGAATATTGTCCATGTCATTATCCTCCTTTACATTTTTATTATTGTCAAATAGATAAGATACTTACGGAAGAGTGGGTTATGACCTATATACCTGCGGTATCATGGTCTGTTTTTCTGCTATTCTGCTATACTATATAGAGCTTAATGTACAGCTTGAGGATTTCAAAACATTCGTGACGGGCTTTGGTGGGCAGTAATTCTAAGACTTTAAATAAAGAAAAATTAAGCCACCCCTTAAAAAAAAGAGATATTTCCTTTCAAAGAATTCATTTCTTTTATTACATTTGTATTAGTCTTTTGAAAATAGAAGATTTATAGTAAAGCGTTAAGGCATTATCCAAGTTCAGGAAATCCCCAATTTCGAAACAACAATTGGATAATACATTGGACGCTCCACGTTCTATCTATATAGATTTTTGTTATATATAGGCGTGGGGCTTTGTGTATTATATGTTGTTGAGTATGGGGATACTTCTGAACGGTAATACCAAAGTTCCCACGCTTAACTTTATATAAACACAACTCCAGGGAACAGGGTTGGCTTATAATAAACATTATGAAAGCAACTTGTTTTAAAAGCGAGACAACTGTCTCCAACGACTTTCCCCCTTTGTTTGTTACTATCTTTTGTGGAATATTCTATCCTTTCATTTCCATTCCTGTCTCTTTCGGAACATACCGTTCATTATCATACAAATTACATGCCAAAGCACTTTTTCTGCCTTCTCCTGCTATGGTACTAGATAATAGTAACTCCCCCTATCACATAGAGGAAGAACTTTGGTTACAGATACTTTCTCTGTCAAGAGAGTTGCAGGAGTGTAAAGCTAGTCTGCACCATAATACTTTGGACTGTATTTCCGATAAGATTGAAGGAATAGAAAGAGAACTGGATGTCTTATTGGATATTCTGCAAGGGAGGCAAGACAAAAAGACATCATAGTGCTATTTTTTATGACAATTTGTCTACGCCGATAAGTTATCCTATTATTTAAGCCTCGTTTAAGAATTCCGTTTTATGGGTTACCCACAATCGAATGGAATTTTTATATACTGAGAATAACACATGATATTAGTAATGGATTTCAATATTCAGAGTGATAATGGATAAACGAATAGAAAAACGCCATGAATGAGTTGATCAATACAGAAATATGGTCAACCGGTTTATACCTGTCATTGCAGGTTTATTTTGAAGATGAACGGCTTCCAATACTTAGCTCCTGGCTGAACTCCCAAGCACAGGACAATATGAACAAGGTTTATCAGATGATGAATCGGATATGCCATGATGGAGGATGTGTTGTAATCAATGAAATGAAACGGGATACACATGAATGGACAACGCCATTGAATGCCTTGAATGAATTGCTTGAACATGAGCAGTACATATCACGTCAGGTAAACACATTTCTCATATTATGCTGGAATGTAAGCATGTCCTTCCATTCTTTCATCAGCGGGCTGTATGCAGACCGTATATATGTAAGTACGGCATTTATGGAATTGTTACGTATCCTCGCCAAGGAAAACGAACGGAAACTACCTTATTTTTGACGGTATGGATTTAAGATTGATGTTATGCAAAATTTAATATTGCAGAATGCTATCTGGTATGTTTTTTGCGATATAATAATCGATAATAAACTATATGTCATCATGGATATATTTGTATATTTAACATTGTGTTTCACTTCGCTATTCACCTTGATGGACCTCTTGGAGTGATGCCGGTATTCCTGCAAATGACTGATGGAATGGATACGAAAGAACGCAGATATATCGCCTTGAAAGCATGTACCATTGCATTTATCATATTAGTCCTTTTTACATTATCGGGCAGGTTTCTGTTTCATTTTTTCGGTATCTCAACAAACGGATTCCGGATTGTGGGAGGTATCATCATCTTTAAAATCGGATATGATATGTTGCAGGCACATTTTACCCATGTGAAACTGAATGAAACTGAACGAAAAGAATATTCCAAAGATATAACCATCACACCTCTTGCCATTCCGATGTTATGCGGTCCGGGAGCGATTTCCAGTGGAATAACATTGATGGAAGATGCTTCGGAATATACTTTCAAAATAGTATTGCTTGGCGTAATCGCTTTGGTCTGCATTCTTTCCTTCTTTATTCTGTGCGCGTCCACCCAGCTTTTAAAAATCTTGGGAGAGACGGGAAACAATGTGATGATGAGACTGATGGGACTTATTCTAATGGTGATCGCCGTGGAATGTTTTATCAGCGGGATACGTCCGGTATTAATTGAAATCTTGAAACAAGCCCATGCTTGTTCTTAAAGAAGAGAGATAATTTGGATTTATTATTAACATTAAAAGTTTGATTCATCATGACTGAAAAATTGCAAAATGCTCTGAATGAGCAAATCACAGCAGAATTATGGTCTGCCAACCTGTATTTATCAATGTCTTTTTATCTGGAAAGAGAGGGCTTTTCCGGAATGGCTCGCTGGATGCAGAAACAGTCTGCAGAAGAGACCGGGCATGCATATGCCATTGCCGGGTACATGATTAAGCGTGAGGCAACCCCGAAAGTAGACAAGGTCGATGTGGTTCCACAAGGTTGGGGTAACCCTGTTGAAGTATTCGAGCATGCTTTGGAGCATGAAAAACATGTTTCCAAACTGATTGATGAGTTGGTACAGGTAGCATCCGAAGAGAAAGACAATGCCACTCAGGACTTCTTGTGGCAATTTGTTCGTGAGCAAGTAGAAGATGAAGCGAATGTACTCAATATTGTTAGTCATCTGAGGAAAGCCGGAGACTGTGCTATCCTTTTTATGGATGCAAAACTGGGTGAACGGGAGTCATAAACCAGAATAATCAATAAAAATAAATAAGATGAAAATAGTAGATTTATTGGGAGGACAGGCTGAGTACTACCTGAACCATACATGTAAGACGATAGACAAACAACTTATCCATATTCCGGGACCGGATATGATAGATAAGGTATGGATGAATTCCGACAGGAATATCCGTACATTGGAAAGTTTGCAGGCTTTATACGGACATGGACGTCTGGCCAATACGGGCTATGTATCCATTCTGCCTGTAGACCAGGGCATAGAACATTCTGCAGGAGCGTCTTTCGCCCCCAATCCGCTTTATTTCGATCCCGAAAACATCATAAAGCTGGCCATTGAAGGAGGGTGTAATGCCGTGGCATCCACATTCGGTGTGTTGGGCGCCGTGGCACGCAAATATGCACACAAGATACCTTTTATCGTCAAGCTGAACCATAATGAGTTGCTGACTTATCCGAACAGCTACGACCAGGTAATGTTCGGTACGGTGAAAGAGGCATGGAACATGGGAGCCGTAGCTGTCGGTGCTACCATTTATTTCGGTTCGGAACAAAGCCGCCGCCAGATAGTGGAAGTGTCACAGGCTTTTGAATATGCCACGAACTGGGAATGGCTACTATTCTGTGGTGCTATTTGAGAAACAGCAGCTTCAAAAAGGATGGTACCGACTATCATGCCGCTGCCGACTTGACAGGACAAGCCAACCATATCGGGGTTACCATTAAAGCCGATATCGTGAAGCAGAAGCTCCCATCCAATAACGGCGGTTTCAAGGCTATCGGATTCGGAAAGACAAACGAGTGTATGTATTCGGAACTGACCACTGACCATCCGATAGACCTTTGCCGTTATCAGGTGGCGAATGGCTATATGGACGTGTCGGATTGATTAACTCGGGCGGTGAATCCCATGGGGAATCCGACCTGCATGATGCTGTCGTAACGGCAGTAGTAAATAAGCGTGCAGGTGGTATGGGCTGATCAGCGGTCGTAAGGCTTTCCAGAAACCGATGAAAGACGGAATTCAACTTCTGAACACCATTCAGGACGTATATCTGGATTCTTCAATAACCATTGCATAAAGAAGAAGTATCCATGAAAAGAATAGTGTTATTACGTCATGGCGAAAGTCTATGGAACAAAGAAAACCGTTTTACTGGATGGACGGACGTGGATTTAAGCGAGAAAGGAGTTGAAGAAGCCTGCAAGGCAGGCGATGCATTACGGGAGGCTGGATTTTCTTTTGAGGCAGCTTACACTTCTTACTTGAAACGTGCCGTAAAAACGTTGAACTGTGTCTTGGACCGGCTGGATAAAGACTGGATTCCGGTTGAAAAGACCTGGCGGCTGAACGAGAAGCATTACGGCATGCTTCAGGGACTGAATAAGAGTGAAACAGCGGTCCAATATGGTGAAGAACAAGTACACATCTGGCGAAGAAGCTATGACGTGGCTCCCGCTCCGGTAGGCAAAGATGATCCCCGTAATCCGGGCATGGATATCCGCTATGCCGGTGTACCAGATAGCGAACTTCCCCGTACGGAATCCCTGAAAGATACTATTGGGCGTGTCATGCCTTACTGGAAATGCATCATCTTTCCCGCATTGATGTATAAGGACAGCCTGCTGGTAGTCGCCCATGGTAACAGCCTGCGCGGAATCATCAAGCATCTCAAAGGAATTTCCGATACGGATATTTCCAACCTGAACCTGCCTACGGCAGTTCCTTATGTCTTTGAATTTGACGACAGGCTGGTTCTTGTCAAGGACTACTACCTTGGAAACCCGGAAGAGATACGGAAACGGGCAGAAGCTGTGGCCAAACAAGGGATGGCTAAAAAATAAAAATCTGTCTATCAAGCAGATGCTTTTTTTTAAGTTTTAATTATTAACTTTTAAAGAGGAGGTAAAAATGGTACCTGTAAAAACAAACCAGAATTGGTTACCGAGTATTTTTAACGATTTCTTTGACAATGAATGGATGGCAAGAGCAAACGCTACGGCTCCAGCCATCAATGTGATTGAGAATGAAAAGGACTACAAGGTAGAACTGGCAGCTCCGGGAATGACCAAGAATGATTTTAAGGTAAGTGTGGATGAAAGCAACAATCTGGTAATCTGCATGGAAAAAAAGGACGAGAAAAAGGAGGAGAAGAAAGACGGAAAATACTTGCGCCGTGAATTCTCCTATTCCCGATTCCAGCAGAGTATCCTGCTGCCGGATAATGTGGAAAAAGATAAAATTTCGGCCAAAGTGGAACACGGGGTCCTGTTTATCGATATTCCCAAAGTCGTAGATAAGAAGGTTCAGGAAACCACCAAAACTATTGATGTCAAATAAGATATCTTGATGAGACTCTACAGAAGGCATTTCTTATTATCAGGGAATGCCTTCACCCGGATATTTGAATTCCAAAATAAATATAATGAGAGGATTTGATTTCGATAAAGCGCTGGTAGCCCTTCAGAATGAACTGCATTGTTTTGCATATAACTGACTGCTGACAAGGATGAAGCAGAAACTTGTTGCAGGAACAATGTTGAGGACGTTGGATAATAAGGATAAGTTTGATTCCGGTACGAATTTTAAAGGCTGGATGTATACCATCATGCGCAATGCATTTATCAATAATTGCCGGACAAAGAAAATACGAGGGAATTTATATGTATTATCAGAACCTGAATATCATTTCCTGTTAAGGGACGACTCTTTCATTTTCGTGGATAACGGGCATGATGCAAAAGAGATAAGGGAAGCCCTTAAAACATTGCCTAAAGCACATTATGTCGTTTTTATGTTGTACCGGAGTCAAATATCGGGAAATAGCCGCAAAGATAGGAGTGTCACTGAGTACGATAAAAAGCCGTATCTTTTATAGCAGAAAAAGGCTAAAACAGTTGCTTTCTAATTTTGCCTGATTAATTAAAATATAAAAAACAAATTATGGATAACAAGTATATTGGAATTCTGACTTCCGGAGGGGATGCTTCAGGAATGAACGCGGCTATCCGTGCCGTGACCCGCGCCGCCATTTTTAACGGATTTAAAGTGAAAGGAATTTATAGAGGTTACGAGGGGCTGATTGCCGGTGAAGTGAAAGAACTCACGACGGAAGATGTAAGTAGCATTATCCAGAGGGGAGGCACCATACTGAAAACAGCTCGCTCCGAGACTTTCACCACTCCCGAAGGACGCAAGAAAGCTTATAAGGTCATACAGAAAGAGAACATCAATGCTTTGATAATTATCGGTGGAGACGGTTCTGACGGGAGCCCGTATCTTTGCGGAGGAGTATGATGTGACGTGCATAGGATTGCCCGGCACCATTGACAATGACCTATATGGTACCGATTTTACCATAGGATATGATACGGCATTGAACACCATTGTGGAATGCGTGGATAAAATCAGGGACACGGCAACCTCCCATGACCGTATCTTCTTTGTCGAAGTGATGGGGCGTGATGCGGGCTTCCTGGCACAAAACAGCGCAATAGCTTCCGGTGCTGAAGCGGCCATCATCCCGGAGGACAGGACGGACGTGGACCAGTTGGAAACATTCATCGGGCGCGGATTCAGAAAGACGAAAAACAGCAGCATCGTAATTGTGACCGAAAGTCCTGAAAACAAGAATGGAGGTGCCATATATTACGCCGACCGGGTAAAGAAGGAATATCCCGGGTATGATGTCAGGGTTTCTATCCTGGGCCATCTGCAACGGGGTGGTGCTCCGAGTGCCAATGACCGTATACTGGCAAGCCGGCTGGGTGAAGCCGCAATCCAGGCCTTAATGGAAGGCCAGCGAAATGTTATGATAGGCATACGGAACAACGAGATTGTTTATGTTCCTTTTGTCCAGGCAATCAAAAAGGACAAGCCTATTGACAAAAGCCTGATCCGGGTCCTTAACGAATTATCGATCTAAAATAACCGTTAATATGTCAGAAGTTGCTCCTTTAATATCGGATCTTGCCATAATTCTGATTATTGCCGGTATTGTAACCGTCATTTTCAAGTGGCTGAAGCAACCGGTCATATTGGGCTACATTGTAGCCGGTATTATGGCGGGTCCTTCCGTTTCTCTGGTCCCGACTGTTTCCGATCCTGCCAATATCAAAATATGGGCGGACATCGGTGTCATTTTTCTGCTGTTCGCGATGGGACTGGACTTTTCGTTCAAGAAATTGATAAATGTGGGCATTACGGCTATCGTTGCCACTGTCACTATTGTATGTGGCATGATGTTCATAGGTTATACAGCGGGGAATGCAATGGGGTTCTCCCACATGAGCAGTATTTTTCTGGGTGGAATGTTGTCCATGTCGTCCACGGCCATCGTATTCAAGGCCTTCAATGACATGGGACTCTCCAACAGAAATTCACTGGCATTGTCTTGGGGATTCTTGTTATCGAAGATCTGGTGGCTGTAGTGATGATGGTTGTTCTTTCCACGTTGGCGGTAGGCAAACATTTTGAAGGGAAGGAGATGCTGGAAAGTATATTGAAGCTGGCCGCTTTCCTGATTTTCTGGTCGGCATTGGGTATCTATCTGATACCTACCCTGCTGAAGAAGATACGCCGTTTCACCAGCAACGAGATTTTATTGATAACCTCTCTGGGACTTTGCCTGGGAATGGTGATGATTGCGACAAAAGCGGGATTTTCTGCCGCATTGGGAGCCTTTGTCATGGGGTCCCTGCTGGCAGAGACCGTTGAAGCGGAAAAAATCGTACATATCGTACAGCCGGTAAAAGACCTGTTCGCTTCCATATTTTTCGTGTCGGTAGGAATGATGATCGATCCTGCCATGATGTGGGAATATGCCGTCCCTATTCTCATCCTGACATTGCTGGTACTGTCCGGTCAGGTACTGTTCGGGAGCTTTGGTGTCTTGCTTTCCGGCCAGCCGTTGAAAATTGCCATACAGTCCGGCTTTTCACTGACACAGGTCGGTGAATTCGCATTCATCATCGCATCTTTAGGCGTCAGTCTGAATGTTACGGACAAGTATCTCTATCCGGTCATAGTGGCAGTATCTGTCATAACGACTTTTCTTACCCCCTATATGATACGGCTTTCGGAACCAGCATACCGGTTTATAGACATCCACATGCCTGAATCCCTGAAAGATTATCTCGTACACTATACGTCCGGGGCAATGACTGTAAAACACCAGGGTACTTGGCATAAACTGATCCGGTCTATGCTGGTGTCTGTCACACTCTATCTGGTCGTATGCGTTTTTTTCATCACTTTATATTTTTCCTATGTGCATCCTTTGATTAGGAAAAGTCTGCCGGGAATGGAAGGGAACTTGTTGGGCTTCATCATCATCTTTCTTGTCATATCCCCGTTTCTATGGGCCATCATCATGAAAAGGAACAATTCAACCGAGTTCCGTAAACTCTGGACGGACAACAAGTTCAACAGAGGGCCTTTGGTATCAATAGTACTTGTCAAAATACTGATCTGCACGATTATCATGATGAGTATCATTACCCATCTTTTCAATGTTGCCTTGGGAGCCGTTGGTAGTCTCTTCCATTATCATTGCCGTCATTTATTTTTCCAAGCGGATCAAGAAACGGTCGCTGACTATAGAGAGACAATTTATGGCAAACTTTCAGGGGACGGACGGGAATGGACTTTCTACAGAAAGTGATACAGGCTCCACCCTTGGCAGCAATATCCCGTTCAAGGAATTACATTTGGCGGATTTCACAGTATCCCCTGATTCCATATATGTGGGCAGAACATTAAAAGAAAGCAGCTTGCGCACCTTGTTTCAGATAAATGTGATTTCAATCACCCGTGGAGAAAAACGCTAGATATACCACAAGGGGAAGAACATCTCTATCCATATGACAAGGTTACGGTCGTAGGTACGGACCGACAGTTGGAAAGCTTCCGGACATCCATGGAGCAAAAGAAGGTAGAAAGGAACGGGAACGGAACATCCTCGCAGGATGAGATGGAAATAGGGCAATTTCCTGTCGAAGGAGGTTCACCATTGATCGGAAAGACGATCCGGGAGGCAGACATATCGGATAGCATCATTATCGGAATAGAGAGGAGTACCGTGAATATTATGAATCCAGACCCTGATACAATTTTCAAGGAGAATGATACGGTATGGATTGTCGGTAAACGAAAAATAATAAAAGGACTGAATAAAGATTAGGACTTATTTAATTAAAATGTCATGGAATATTCAAGTTATAATGTAAATACCCCTCAGTGAGGGAGATTACAGTAGGTTCACATCTTCCTGCACGAACTGCGAAAACTTGGCAGAAATCGCACATAATCTCTGGTGGACATGGAATGATGACGCAAAGAAACTGTATTGTGATTTGGATTCGGAACTTTGGAAAGAGGTGGAACAGAATCCGGTATTGTTTCTGGAGCGGATAAATTATGAGAAGCTTGTAGCGCTGGCACATGATGAGAACTTTGTCTATAAAATGGATGCCGTCTATTCCGCCTTCAAAAAATACGTAGATGTGGAACCGGATCACCAGCGCCCGTCAATAGCTTATTTCAGCATGGAATACGGCTTGGATGAAGTCCTTAAGATATATTCCGGCGGTTTGGGAATGTTGGCGGGGGATTACCTGAAAGAGGCGTCGGACAGCAATGTGGACCTTTGTGCCATAGGACTTTTGTACCGTTACGGTTATTTTGACCAGTCGCTTTCCATGGACGGCCAGCAGACAGTCAATTATAAAGCGCAGAATTTCGGGCAGCTCCCGATTGAAAAGGTAATGCAACCGGATGGGAAACAACTGGTAATCCACGTCCCCTATGCCGACAGTTTTGTGGTACATGCCAATGTCTGGAAAGCCAGTGTGGGGCGTATTCCCCTTTATCTGCTGGATACGGACAATGAACTCAACAGCGAGTTTGACCGCCCTATCACTCACCATCTGTATGGAGGCGACTGGGAGAATCGGCTAAAACAGGAAATACTGCTTGGCATAGGCGGGATGATAACGCTGAGAGCTTTAGGTATAACGAAAGATGTATATCACTGTAATGAGGGGCATGCCGCACTGATCAATATCCAGCGGCTTTGTGATTACATAAATGGCGGCTTGAATTTCGGGCAGGCCATGGAGCTGGTACGTGCTTCCTCACTTTATACCGTACATACTCCCGTACCCGCTGGTCATGATTATTTTGACGAAGGGCTTTTCAATAAATATATGAAGGGATATCCTGGCAAGTTGGGTATAACCTGGGATAACCTGATGGATCTCGGGCGTCACAATCCGGGAGACAAGGAGGAACGTTTCTGCATGTCTGTCTTCGCCTGCAAGACCTGCCAGGAGGTAAACGGTGTCAGCAAGTTGCATAAATCGGTATCCCAGCAAATGTTTGCGCCGATCTGGAAGGGATACTTCCCGGAAGAGAACCATGTGGGTTATGTAACCAACGGGGTACATCTGCCTACTGGTGTGCGGCAGAATGGAAAAAGCTTTTCAAGGACAATTTTGATGAGAATTTTTTCTGCGACCAGTCCAATCAGAAAATCTGGGAGGCCGTCTATGGCATCCCGGATGAAGAGATATGGAATACCCGGTTAAAACAGAAAGCAAAATTGCTGGACTATATCAAAAGCAAATGCAGCAAGGACTGGCTCAGGAGTCAGATTGATCCGGCATTGAGCGTTTCCATTTTTGAGAGATTCAATCCCGATGCTCTTCTAATAGCTTCGGACGCCGTTTTGCTACATATAAGAGGGCTCATCTTCTGTTCACGGATATAGACCGACTTGCCAGGATTGTGAATAATCCGAAATATCCGGTACAGTTCATCTTTGCAGGCAAAGCCCATCCCAATGACGGTGCCGGGCAGGGGCTGATCAAGCAAATCGTGGAAATATCCCGGCGTCCGGAATTTTTAGGTAAAATCATATTCTTGGAGAATTACGACATGGACCTGGCACGCCATCTTATCTCGGGGGTGGATATTTGGATGAACACCCCTACGCGGTTGGCAGAAGCTTCGGGTACGTCGGGCGAGAAGGCATTGATGAACGGTGTGCTTAATTTCTCCGTGCTGGACGGTTGGTGGTATGAAGGATACCGTAAGGATGCTGGATGGGCACTGACTGATAAAAGGACTTATCAGAATGAACAGTACCAAAACCAGCTGGATGCCGAAGCCATCTATTATTTGTTGGAGCATGACATCCTGCCACTGTATTACGAGCATGGGGGGAAGAACTATTCGGAAGACTGGGTCAAGTATATCAAGAACTCAATCGCACAAATCGCTCCCCATTTTACCATGAAAAGACAGTTGGACGACTACTATGACAGGTTCTATAACAAACTGTCAGAGCATTTCCACATTCTGGCAGCCGACAACTTTGCGAAGGCGAAAATGATGGCTGACTGGAAAGCAAACGTCCGAAGCAGATGGGATGCCATAGAAATCAAATCCATAGAGGCAGGGAATGGCTGAATGCCACGGTTGAAGCCGGAAAGGAATATGAGGTGACGGTTGTCGTTGATGAGAAAGGCCTGGATGACGCAATCGGAATAGAATCGGTCATTATCAGGCGTGAAGACGGTCAGGATCACATATATGAGGTTATTCCCCTTTTGCCGGTTTCCAAGAATGGGAATTTATATACCTTTAAGGCGACATCCGGCATTTTCAACGCTGGAAGCTTCAAGCAGGCCTTCCGTATGTATCCCAAGAATGCTTTGTTACCTCACCGACAAGATTTCTGTTATGTACGATGGTTTTAATGAACAGTAAAAGGATATGCAAAAACAACGTATGAGCGGGCAAAATCAAAAAACAGATAAACGGATAGCATGGCCGATCATCATCATGAACTTCACGGGAGTGTATGACTACGAGGCGTTTGCCTGGAACAATAAATTTATATGGCTGGATTGTCGTCATCTTTATGGTACAGATGGCTACTGTGACAGGGAGGGGGCTTTGGCTTTGAAGGGATGATTGCTGATTATCCGGCGGAGGGAGTCCATTTCATCGATTCAGGCAATTATCATTATTTGACTAAATTCTGGACAGACAAACTTGAAACTCCGTTTTCGCTGATTGTGTTCGACCACCATCCCGATATGCAGCCACCGTTGTTTGACAACATACTTTCTTGCGGAAGTTGGGTAAAGGATATATTGGACCATAACAACAACTGCAAGAAAGTAATTATCGTAGGTTCTTCAGACAAACTGATACAGGCTGTGCCGAAAGGATATGAAAGACAAGTTCGGTTTTACAGTGAAACTACGCTCATGCACGAAGAGGGTTGGCAGAACTTTTCTTCCGGACATATCAACGGACCGGTTTACATTTCCATAGACAAGGATGTCTTGAATCCGGCTTCGGCAGCAACAAACTGGGATCAAGGTTCTCTCAGCTTATGGGAATTGGAGAAACTGCTGGCTGTTATTCTTCAGAAAGAACAGGTAGTAGGCATTGACATCTGTGGGGAATGCTCCACAACACTCAATCTTTTTGAAGAAAAACGGGAAACCGTCATGGATAGCCAGGCAAACAAAGAATTGCTCAGATTTATCCGGTCATCCTCCGGCCTTCAATAGAATTAGTTTTTTTGTTATTATAATTATCATATAAAAATAAAATAATTTAGCTTTATGGAAACAATTGTTCGTAGAATTGGACTTGTTGCACACGATGCAATGAAAAAAGACATGATAGAGTGGGTTCTCTGGAACTCGGAACGTCTGATAGGACATAAATTCTATTGTACGGGTACAACCGGTACACTAATTAAAAAAGCCCTTGAAGAAAAACATCCTGAAATCAAATGGGATATCACAATCCTGAAATCTGGATCCTTTAGGAGGTGACCAGCAAATTGGTTCGCGGATCGTAGAAGGAGAAATAGACTATCTGTTCTTTTTTACAGATCCGATGACACTACAGCCGCATGATACGGATGTGAAAGCATTGACCAGACTGGCTGGAGTTGAAAATATTGTTTTCTGCTGTAACCGTTCGACTGCGGACCACATTATTACGAGTCCCTTATTCACTGACCCAACTTACGAACGTATTCACCCGGATTACACCAATTACACGCAGCGTTTTGAAAACAAGGGAATCATATCTGAAGCAGTGGAGCAAGTGAAAAAGCGGAGGAATAAAAGTGAGAATAACATTTCTAAATGAACTGTAATAAGTAGTAGAATATTTATAAGGCTATCTAAGAAACAAGTTGTTTACATCTTTCAGAATAGGTATCAGCTGAATAGTAATCTGCTAAGTTTGTGTCAAAACGTTGGCACAAACTCTTTTATATTTTACAGTTCTGCTATATTTTCTTTTGGCTATGCTGCTTTTTCCAGGGGCAGCGGATTTTTCCGGTTGGCAAGCTTTCCTTTAAGCGTATAGCCTAGCCAGTCTGAACATGAAGAATTTCAGATCAGCCACCCCTCTAAACTGGCTTCGAAGAGCTTTGATTTTAGCATTGAACGACTCCGCTGAAGCATTTGTCAATCGTTCTTCAAAATTTTAGGGGAAATACCTAAAGATACAAAAAGCCAACTAATTCGCAATACTTTTAGTATGAATTAGTTGGCTAATTTTATAGGATTTACTGAATATCCCCTAGTTAAAACAGCTATGCACAATTCCTTTTATTCCGTTTTCAGGTATATGGCATACAAATTGTCAATAATACCATCTGCTAAGCCAATGACCGGAACATGGATATACTCAGCTTTGACAATACCTGCAATTATCAGAAATATCTCAGCGGCGGGAACAATAACATCTGCACGGTCAGTTTTCAGATTAAATTCTTCCATGCGCTGTTATACCGGCACCACGAGTGACCGTTTCTCCGGATGGTATGAATTTGAAGTATCAACATAAAATCGGATTGTTATGGAAACCGTATGTTTTGAAAGGAAGGCGTTCGAGGAATTTGCCATGAAAATCGAACGGTTCATACATAGGGTGGAGGGAATCCCCATCTGGATTTGAAAGGCGTGAAGAGGACGGCTGGCTGGCTCGACCACCAGGATGTCTGCCTGAAGCTGAAAATCAGCAAGCGCACCTTGCAGACCTTGCGGGATAACGGCACGCTCGCCTATACCAAGATAGGCAACCGTACCTATTACCTGCCGGAAGACGTGGAGCGTATCGTCACGAAAGTGGAGGACAGACGCAAGGATGCACGCTACAGGGGGCACACCATTTGAAGGAATTGAACTGAAGTATCAACAAAAGACAAATGAGCAGTATGTATAATAGAGTTTATATCGAATAATTGATTAAAGCGTTCTTTGATTTATCTTTGTGATCTAAAAAGTTCAATTGATGTATTACGACAAGATTCGCCACCGTCATAGCCAAGTGCTTGCTGCGACAGGATTAACTCCTGCAGAGTTTGACGCTTTGCTAATAACTTTCAAGTACCATTGGGATGAATATTACAGCCATTTTACCTTGGAAGGTAAAGTGCGCCAACGTATATCTTACAACAGTGTTGTCTCTGATTCAGGACAAAATGTTCTTCATATTGGTATATCTGAAGATCAATCCCCTTCAGGAACTCCATGCTATTCAGTTTGAGATGACCCAGCCCCAGGCCAATAGATGGATTCACCTTCTTTCTGAGATTCTCCGGCGTACATTGAAAACGCTTGGTGAATTGCCTGACCGTAACTCCAAACGTCTGATACACATTCTTCAAGGGTGCGAAGAAGTCTTGTTGGACGGAACCGAGCGACCTATTCAGCGTCCTTTGGATGAAGACTGGCAGTCTGCATGCTATAGTGGTAAAAAAAACTCATAGCATAAAGAATAACCTGTTATGTACTAACAATCTTCGGATTGTATGGTTGAGCTCCACATACAAAGGTCATGTCCATGACAAAAAGATTTGTGATGAAGAACCTCTTCTACTTCCCAAAGGTATTAGGCTCTGGCAGGATACAGGTTTCATCGGACACAAACCGGATGGAGTTGAAATATGCATGCCCAAAAAGAAACCTAAAGGGAAAGAGCTTACTTGTGTTGAAAAACAAGAGAACAAGCGGATTTCCGGAGTTAGGATTAAAGTGGAGCATGCCATAGGTGGTATGAAAAAATGCCGTATTGTCAAAGAACGATTCAGATGCCATAAATTCGGTTTCGAAGATATGGTGATTCTTATTGCTTGTGGATTACACAACTTCAGAATCAGTCACAAAATGAGTCATATAACAAATTAATCTATATAATGTTTAATGAATTGAAAACGAAAGACGATGCGTGGATGCAGTCCATCCACGAGCGTATCGACCGGCTGTCGGCGATGATTGACGGCATTTTCGGAGATGGCGCGGTTCCGCCAAAAGAAGACGTGTACCTGTGCGACAGTGAGGTGGCGTGTATGCTGAAAGTCAGCCGCAGGACATTGGGCGAGTATCGGAGCAACGGCACGCTGCCTTACTATGTACTTGGTGGCAAGGTCTTGTACAAGAGGAGCGAGATCGAGCAGGTGTTGGAACGGGAATATAGGAGTGTCGGCAAGGCGCGGGGAAGCGGATGAAGATTCCATTTACCTGTTTTTTACGCACTTGTACAGGCTGCGGGCATTAAGACTGTCCGCATAAAGGCTGGACGTTTGCGTGCGCCAGCCACAGACTGTTTTTTAGAGGTGAGGGAGTTTGCCGTCTGGAAAAAGAACCTCTTTTTGGACTTTGGCACAAAGTCGTCCCCTGCCCGGTATCAGACTGTAATTCCTGTATGCAATCCTTTTCTGACTGTTCTCGTAACAGTCTGTTTCAATCCTGCCTGACCTTTGTTTACTTTTCATAAAGAGACTGTACCGCCTTTGTGACCGGGATATGAAACCGAAAGATTGTTTTTGACGGTTGCTAAAAAAGAAAAATCAAAGGTGTTTTGCATGTTCCGTAAAAAATCGTACCTTTACATAAAGTGAGTTGCACATCAACGCAATTGATGCAAGTATGTAGAAACCAGAACGGTTGCCAACTCGTTACCTCGTTTTTTGATGATCCGCATAAACTTTTATTCTTAGCGGATTATGTGATTCTTTCAAAAATAATCTCTATTTTGGGAATACGGCTTTCTGAATATCGGAAATTCTATGTGCCTGCCGTTTTACATCCCCTCCCTACAATCTACAACGACATGCTATCAGAACACTTCCCCATAAAATTTCTATTTTTCCTGTGAAATTATTCTCTTATTCAAAAAAAATAGTATCTTTGTCCTATAAAAGTTGTTCATAAGTATGAGACTGTAAAGTACTGAAATTAGCACAATCTCCAAATCGTTACCTTAGACTTTTCAGAACTTCCATAAGCGTTTGTCTTTCAAATTAATCCATCAAATTGATAAGAATTTAAAGTATAATATTGTTTTCTTTAATCCTTCCTCCAAACAAACCGTAGGTTCCCACCCATCTAATTTCTCTTTGGCCAACGTAATATCGGGCTTACGTTGCTTGGGATCGTCTCCCGGCAACGGGCGGTATACGATCTTAGAGGAGGAGTTTGTCAAACGGATCACGATCTTGGCCAACTCGTTCATCGAGAACTCTCCCTGATTTCCGATATTACCGGGCCGGTAAAATCATCCGAGTATTCATCATGCGAATCATCCCCTCGATCAAATCGTCTACATATTGGAAACTACGAGTTTGGTTTCCATCCCCATAAATCGTAATGTCCTTATTTTGTAATGCCTGTATAATGAAATTAGAGACGACACGGCCATCGTTCGTACTCATATTAGGCCCATACGTATTAAAGATGCGGATGATTTTAATGCGAACCTTGTTTTGGCGATGGTAATCCATAAATAAGGTCTCGGCGCAACGCTTGCCCTCGTCATAACAAGAGCGAGGCCCTATCGGGTTGACATTTCCCCAATAGCTTTCCGGCTGCGGGTGTATCATGGGATCTCCATACACCTCACTGGTAGATGCTTGTAATATCTTAGCGTTCACCCGTTTTGCCAGACCTAACATATTGACCGCTCCTAACACGGATGTCTTGATCGTCTGTATCGGATCTATTTGATAATAAACTGGAGATGCGGGACATGCCAAATTATAAATCTCATCGACCTCGGCTTGGAACGGTATAGAAACATCATGCCTGATCAACTCGAAATGTGGATTTTTCAGCAGAGGAATCACATTCTCCTTACTTCCCGTAAAATAGTTATCCAGACAAATTACTTCATTTCCTTCTTCTAAAAGACGGGCACATAAATGAGAACCGATAAAGCCGGCGCCCCCGGTGATAAGTATTTGCTTCATTATATTAAATTTATTTCGTGAATTTCACCCTATAAGGTGGATCCGGACGTAAATAATCTATATCCAGATAAGGAATCTTAGGATAGATCAAGTCAGATAGCGGAGGTCTAAGGGGCCGGGAACGACTTCTATCCGTACCTTAGCGACACCTTTATCGATAAAATCCAATATCTCGGCGGCGCTCGCTGATACATCAATGATTCGTTTTCTATAACGAGGTCCACGATCCGTTACGCATACAATGTACTTTTCATATTCTCCAAGTTCGTGACTCTTAAAAAAGTACCAAAAGGATACGTACGATGCGCGGCGACTAATTCTTCTTTATCATGAACCTTCCACTGGATGATTTCCTGCCGTGGAAACGATGATGGTAAT
>ENA-OQEB01000077-OQEB01000077.1-human-gut-metagenome-genome-assembly--contig:-NODE-77-length-37679-cov-3.158846_pt1 | contig 37679 bp, 51 predicted proteins | sample MGYA00242787_ERZ504619 | MGnify/ENA primary metagenome ERZ504619 (study PRJEB26092, sample SAMD00036317) | human gut metagenome | host: Homo sapiens | study: EMG produced TPA metagenomics assembly of... | reverse complement strand
CGCGGTGTTGGCGACATGTGGCATAATAGATGCTTGGCGGTAACCGCAAGGTTTTCCGCCGTTCCCCATGGTGTAATGGCAGCACACGGGTCTTTGGAACCCTTTGTCTTGGTTCGAGTCCAGGTGGGGGAGCCCATTCTCAGACGGCTCTGCGGCGAATGCCGCAGAGCCAATTTTTTTATTTTTCTTGAGCGCACTTAGAGGAGTGTATGCCCGGTAACATAACTTTATGTGAGCATATACGAACAAACATGATCATTATCTTTCAGTGAAGGCTAATGCCGTTCATTTTTACTAAGCGTTTTTGAGACGAACTTAGGGTTTTTCGCCAAAGAAGGATTCTCTTTGCTTTTTCAACGATATGCCACCTTTTTTGTAATGTTTTAGGGGTATAAAATTTATCTTTAGGGTGTTCTAAAGTGTTTGAAACATCTGAAGTTATCCACTTATCCACAAGAATCAAATGTCAACTTGACGGGGGATGGCTTTTGTGCCTTAATGGTTCTTACACCCCCTCTCAACGATGAGTCGGGCGAATAAGAAAGGGATTCATCATGGATGATTCATGTGAAAATGATGTTCCGCCGCCGGAGGCTAACGAGCCCTTCTCGGAGGTTCCACCTTCTGACCAGGGATCAGCGGCCAATGCGAAGCGCGCTGATAAAAGTGGGAAGAAACGCGAGGGAGAAAACCTGACAGAGTGGGAAAGGATATCTCTTGAGCTTGGCAGAAAGCCGGTTTTCGATTACGATAAAACGCTTCCCTCGTATGATGGGTTTCTTAATTCAGATCTTTTCGGCAGGAAAATACCATTCCATTACATCCAGATAATGCCTGGGCCGTGCGATGCTGAATTTGCCTACTCCATGAACATGTTCGCGGCGCAGTTGATCTGCAATGTTGTCGATATCTTCCGTGGCAGGCAGAAAGAAGCACGCGTGGAAAGGGTATTGAGCGAGGCCTGCATGAGAAAGCTGAGAAATGCCTCCGCTCAGATCTCGGCACAGATGAAGAAGGATGTGAGGATATACGCGCAGTTGGGTCTGCTTCCGATCACCGTATATTACGTTGACAGCTGGTTGGTCTCTCCGACATGCTTCGAAAGCACCGTGCTGATGGGCATTGGAGGACGAAGGCTGTGCAGCAATTTGAAGTGCGTCCTCAAGGGATCTGCTTGGAAGTGCGAAGTCGCTGATTTCGGCGTGTGACGTATAACAAGTAACCATTCAAAACCCTTGGAATTGGCTGAATTCAGCCGTTTTCAAGGTTTTCAGCGTGCCTTGAGCATACTGCAACTACTATAGGGACTCATGTTGAGAGAATTTGTACCGGAACCTGCGTATAGCACTACGGATGAGGATACCGTTTTCGCACTGCTCTCCAGACGCGCTAAACGTGATCCTGATGATCTCATCGCCCAATGGCAGGACGACGGGACTCGTCGATGGCATGACGTTACGGCGGGGGAGATGCTTGAGCGTGTGCGCGCGGTTGCGAAAGGTCTTCTTGGCCTAGGGGTCAAGGCCGGAAGCATGGTGGTCATCTATTCGCCTACCTGCTACGAATGGGGAGTCATCGATTTTGCCTGCGCCGCAATCGGCGCGGTAAGCGTGCCCGTGTATGAAACCGATTCCGCCAGGCAGGCCGCGTCCATCATCGAAGAGGTGGATCCGATCATCGCCTTTGCCGGTGATTCCGCGCATACACAAACGCTTGAACAGATTCGCGATGAGCACAGCAGCCTGCGCTACGTCTTCAACTTCAAGGCGGATGGTCTTGATGCCGTTGCTGATTTTGGAGAAGGTGTCGGCGAGGACACGCTCGATCAGGTGATTTCCAGGGTCAAGGCCGATGACATGCTCACCATTGTGTACACGTCTGGTTCCACTGGCAAGCCCAAGGGAGCGATGCTGTCTCACCGGAATTTCACGCATATCGTGCTGAACGGCTACATCATTCTCGATGAAATGCTATATCAGCCGAATCGTCTGATGTTGTTCCTGCCGTTGGCGCACTGCTTCGCTCGCTATATTCAGTATGTTGCGATTGGCGGGCAGGGGGTGGTCGGCTATCTGCCCGGAGCCAAGCATCTGCTTGCCGATCTGCGTAGCTTCAAGCCGACCTATCTGCTGGGAGTTCCCCGTGTGTTCGAGAAAGTGTATAACGCGGCTTCGCAAAAGGCCGGAGCGGGTATTCGTGGAAGAGTGTTCGCCAAGGCTTTCGATCATTTTGTGCAATGGTCGAAGGACGAGCAGGAAACCGGACGCCATTCCATTGTGGCTCGTGCCGAACATTCGTTCTTTATGTCTGTCGTAGGCAAATCCATTCGTTCTGCTTTGGGTCCGAACATGAGATATCTGGCTTGTGGCGGCGCTCCTTTGAACGTCGATCTCGCCCATTTCTTCAACGGTATGGATGGCATTACCTTCATTCAGGCTATGGCATGACGGAAACCGCCGCTCCCATGATTGTCAACTGGCAGGACGCCAACCGCGTCGGTTCCGTAGGCAAGCCCGGGCCGGGCATGGGCGTGCGCACCGATGACGACGGCGAACTGCAGGTGATGGGCCCCAACGTGTTCCTTGGCTACTACAAGAAGCCGGAGCTGACAGCCGATGTCAAGATGGCTGATGGCTGGCTGAAGACCGGCGATTTGGGAACCATCGACGACAACGGATTCGTGTACATTACGGGTCGCAAGAAGGATATCATCATTACGGCCGGCGGTAAGAACGTCAGTCCGGCACCTATGGAAGATGTCATCAACACTTGCCCGATCGTGTCGCATGGTGTGGTGGTCGGTGATGGCAAGCCGTTCATCGGAGCTTTGATTGAGCTTGATCAGGAGATGGTTCGTTCCTGGCTTGCACAGCAGGGACTTGATAGCAACATGCCCATGGAGCAGATCGCGAAGAACGATGCCGTGCGCGCATTCATTCAGCAGTATGTCGAAAAGGCGAATGCGAATGTCTCTCGTGCTGAATCCGTTCGCAAGTTCGAAATCCTCGACGAGGAGTTCAGCCAGGAGAAGGGCACTCTGACGGCGAGCCTGAAAGTTGTCAGGCCGAAGGTGCTTAAGCGGTACGAAAATGTCATCGACAATGTGCTGTATGCGCCGAAGCCATCCAACAAACCGCTGCCAAAGACGGTGCAGATTCTTGACCGAACCACCGAAACGGTCAAGCAGGCTTCCGAATCCATGCGTCAGGCTTCCGAATCCGTAAGTCCGAAGGTTCGGCAGGCATTTGATACCATGCAGGAGAAAATTAAGAAGCAGACCGAAGACGCCGGCGAGTTCCAAACGCCGGAAGACTCATCGGAAACTGAGGAAACAACCATGAACGAGGAGCGATAATCTTGGCAATTCGTGAGATTCGAGTCGTACCTGATCCGGTGCTACGTACCCCCTGTGATCCTATCAAGGAAATTACGCCGGCCGTGCGTCATCTGGTACAGGATCTGCTTGATACCGTTGACGATCCAGGAAGGGCTGGCTTGTCAGCTAATCAGATTGGCGTGAATCTGAGGGCATTTTCCTATAACATCAACGGCAAGATCGGGTATGTGCTCAACCCTGTCCTCGAAGAGACCAGCGGTGAACAATACGGAGATGAGGGATGCCTGTCTGTGCCGGGATTGTGGTACAAGACCCGTCGCGCCGATTACGCTCGTGTGCGTGGCATCGATTTGGAAGGCAAGACGGTCGTGCTGGAAGGTCGTGGCATTATGGGCCGCATGTTGCAGCATGAAACCGATCACTTGAACGGTCATGTCTATCTTGATCGTTTGGAGAAAGAGGAACGCCGAGAGGCGATGCGCTACATGCGCAATCACCACAAGTGATTGTTCGCATCTCACCGATATGACGACTTGGGGTCACGTCTTTGCGAAAAGACGTGACCCCATGGTATTTTATGCCTTGTGTGCCATCCGGCGAAGGGCTTTGTCGTGAAAGTCCTGAGCCACCCAATATTGTCAACCGGCATACAACCAATTCGCGTCATGTTCGCGACGACCTGTGTCGGTCGGCCGACGCCGCAAGGCTTTGGCTGCACGCAGGAACGCATGACCAGGCAAGAACCGACAGAAAGAGGTAGTAATACCATGGCTCAGATCAATATGAGCGACATGCTGAAGGCAGGCCTGCACTTCGGCCACCAGACCCGTCGTTGGAATCCGAAGATGAAGCAGTTCATCCTCACCCAGCGCAACGGCATCCACATCATCAACCTGTTCAAGTCGCTCGACATGATCGACAAGGCCTACGACTTCATCAAGCTACCGTCGCTCACAACGGCACCGTGCTGTTCGTCGGCACCAAGAAGCAGGCTCAGGAAGCCGTTTCCAATCAGGCTGTCCGCGTGAACATGCCGTACGTTTCCGAGCGTTGGCTCGGCGGTATGCTGACCAACTTCCAGACCGTGTCCAAGCGCGTCTCCCGTCTCAAGGAACTCGAAGAGATGGACTTCACCGACGTGCGTGGTTCCGGTCTGACCAAGAAGGAACTGCTGCTTCTCGAGCGCGAGAAGGACAAGCTGGCTAAGCAGCTGGGCGGTATCCGCAACATGAACCGTACTCCGTCCGCCATGTTCGTGGTTGACGTTAACAAGGAAGCTTTGGCCGTTGAGGAAGCTCACAAGCTGGGCATTCCGGTCGTTGCCATCGTCGACACCAACGCTGATCCGGAGTCCGTCGAGTACCCGATCGCAGCCAACGATGACGCCATCCGCGGCATCGAACTGCTGACCAGCCTCATGGCTGACGCAGTGCCGAAGGCCTGCTGGAGCGTTCCGGCAAGGCCGCTAAGGCTGAGGGCGAGACCGAGCAGCCGATGGCCGCTTGGGAGAAGGAGCTCCTCACTGAGGGCGCTCCGGCCGCCGATGCACCGGCTGAAGCCGAAGCCGAAGCTGAAGGCGAAGCCAAGGCTGAGTGAAAATATCCACTATGATGGGAGGTGTTGTGCCTCCCATCATATGGGGCATCACTATTTTTCAGAGGAGACAAATCAATGGCAGCAATCACTGCAGCTCTGATCAAGCAGGTGCGCGAGGAAACTGGCGCCGGCATGATGGACGTTAAGAAGGCTCTGACCGAGGCTGAGGGTGACGTGGCTCGCGCCAAGGAAATCATCCGCGCCAAGGGCATCCAGGCCGCTGGCAAGCGCGAAGGTCGCAAGGCTCAGGAAGGCACCATCGCCTCCCAGGTCGTGGAATCCGCCAATGGCCAGACCGGTTACGCCGTCGAACTGAATTCCGAGACCGACTTCGTGGCCAAGACTCCGAAGTTCGTGGAGTTCGCTGACAGCGTGCTCGAAGACGCCGTCAAAGCCGAGGCCGCTTCTGTGGACGAAGTGCTGGCAGCCGCTTCCGGCGAAGCCACCGTGAAGGAAGCCGTCGAAGAGGCGGCCGCTCTGTTCGGTGAGCACGTCAAGGTCGGCCAGTTCGCCAAGGTCGAGGGTCCACACGTTGAGATCTACGCCCACAAGAAGTCCGCTGAGATGCCGCCGAGCATCGTGGCCATGATCGCCACCGATGAGCCGGCACTGCTGTGGCTCACGAAGCCGCTCTGCAGATTTCCGCAATGGGTGCCCAGTGGCTGACCCGCGAGGACGTTCCGGCCGATGTGGTCGAGTCCGAGCGCCGCGTGGCCACCGAGAAGTCCTTGGCCGAAGGCAAGCCGGAGAAGATCGTTCCGAAGATCGTGGAAGGCCGTCTCAATGCCTTCTACAAGGAGAACGTCCTGCTCGAGCAGTCCTATGTCAAGGATCCGTCCAAGACCGTTGGCGACCTGTTCAAGGAAGTCGGCGGCGCAGCCGTGGCTTTCGCTCGTGTCGAGGTCGGCAAGGGCGAGGCTGAGTGAATTCGGCTTCAATGGTGAATCCGTGCGTTAGACGCTAGAGATTCCATGAGGTTGCCATCATCCACAGGGTGATGGCCAACTTTGTTTTCTTCTCGACGCTGTGTCGTTGCGGTGTGGTGTCTGTGTTTGCCGATACTCTTGAGAGCGGTAAATTTCGTGAGTTCTCGGGCAAGAAAGGCTTTTCATGACTGGCGAAAACACTGGTGATAATCCACGCAGAGTGCTGCTCAAACTATCCGGAGAGGCGTTTGGCGGCGGCAAAGTCGGCATTGACACGTCCGTCATCCGCCGTATCGCTGAGGAAATCGTTCCCGCGGTGCAGCAGGCGTTCAGGTCGCCATCGTCGTCGGAGGCGGCAACTTCTTCCGCGGCGCGGAACTTCAACAGGCTGGAATCGACCGCTCCCGCGGCGATTATATGGGCATGCTGGGCACGGTGATGAATTGCCTCGCTCTGCAGGACTTCTTGGAGCAGGAGGGACAGGCCACGCGCGTGCAGACCGCCATCACCATGGGTCAGGTCGCCGAGCCGTACATTCCGCTCAAGGCCATTCGTCATCTGGAGAAGGGCCGTGTCGTGATTTTCGGCGCTGGTGCCGGTATGCCGTATTTCTCCACTGACACTGTGTCCATTCAGCGTTCTTTGGAAATCCATTGCGATGAGGTGCTGATGGGCAAGAACGGCGTGGACGGCGTTTATACCGCCGATCCTCGTAAGGACGAGAACGCCAAGCGTTTCGCCACATTGAGCTATAATCGTGCCCTCGTCGACAATCTCGCCGTTATGGATGCATCCGCGCTTTCCATGGCCCGCGACAACAAGCAGCGCATCCGTGTTTTCGGGCTCGAAGGCAATGGCAATGTGACCCGCGCCCTTCTCGGTGAGGAAATCGGAACTATGGTTTCCACCGCGGAGTCCACACTCGCTGAATAACGACATTCAACGTCGAATATCGATCAAACAACCAACAACAAGGAGTACAAATGGCAACTATTGTCGAACAGGCCAAGGCACAGATGGCCAAGTCCGTGGAATCCACCAAGGAGAACTTCTCCGGCATTCGTACCGGCCGCGCGAATCCGGCGCTGCTCAACGGTATCACCGTTGATTATTATGGAGCTCCGACCCCGCTGAAGGCCGTCGCCACCATCGGCGTGCCGGAACCGCGTACCCTGTCCGTCACTCCGTTTGACGCGTCCCAGGCCAATGCCGTCGAGAAGGCGTTGCGTGATTCCGATCTGGGCGCCAGCCCGCGTCGCGACGGCAACGTCATTCGCCTGACCATGCCGGAGCTGACCGAGGAACGTCGCAAGGAATATGTCAAACTCGCCAAGGGCAAGGCGGAAGATGGCAAGGTCGCAGTGCGCAACATCCGACGCAAGGCCAAGGAATCCCTTGACAAGGCCATCAAGGACGGCGAGATGGGTGAGGACGAGGGCGATCGTCTGCTCAAGGAGCTCGACAAGATCACCAAGCAGACCACTGATGAACTTGATACCCTGCTCGAAGCCAAGCAGAAGGAGATCATGGAGGTCTGAGAGACCTTCATCTCCTGAAAAGAATCGACGCACAGCCAGACAGGGAACATGATGGAACATCAGGAACAGCTCGAAAAAGAAACCGAAGAGGCCATCAACGCCATCAACAAGAAGACGGGGCGTAATATGCCGCAGGCCATCGCCACAGGGGCGGTGCTCGTCATCCTCATCTTGGCGTGTCTGCTGATCAGCATTGACTTGTTCGTCTATCTGGTTGTGCTGTTCATGGTGCTTGCCCTTTGGGAGCTGCGCGTCGATTTCGCCACTGCGGGACTTCATATTCCCGTGGCGGTGTTGTGGGTATGTTCGGCGGCGACGTTGCTGTCCACCTATTACAGCGAACGTCATATCGTCGCCATGACGGTATGCGTGCTGGTGTCTTTGGTGGTCGTAGCGATCGCCGCCAGCGCTAAAGTGACGTTCGGCAGCCGCATCTCTCTGGCCGTGGCGGATAAGCTTTCCCACACCGATGCAGGCGCAAGATTGAATCCTCCTTCAACCATGAGCAGGGAGAGGTAAGCCATAGCAGGCTGAGCCATGTCGCGGTCTCCATGTTCACCGTGCTGTACATTCCGCTTCTGGCTTCCTGCCTCATCATGCCGTTGACATTCAATGATCATCCCGTCGCGCATGCTATTATGATGGTATTCATGCCCGCGTTGAGCGATACCGGTGGTTTGTTCGCCGGGGCATGGCTGGGCAAGCACAAGCTAAGCCCCCGCATTTCGCCGAAGAATCGTGGGAGGGTCTTGCAGGTTCCATTCTGTTCTCCATGATCGGATCTTTTGCCGTGATGTTCTGCACGTACGGGTCGGATGTGTGGATTTCCCGCTGGTGGGTTCCTGTCGTGGCCGGTTTCATGATCGGCATCGCCGGAACGTTTGGCGATTTGTGCGCATCCATGTTGAAGCGAGATATCGGCATCAAGGACATGGGACACCTGCTTAAGGGACACGGTGGCGTGATGGATCGTGTGGATTCCATTCTGCTGTGCGCGCCGTTCGTGTGCGTGCTGCTGTGGGCAACTGGAATGTGAGAAAGGCAAACACAAGCATGAGCGACTCCGTGAATTCCACGAAGGATTTGCCGGAAACCGGTATTACTCCAGGAGGCACTACCGGTGCCTTCCGCGACGTGCTTTCCAAAGATCATGCGCGTCGAGGCAAGCCGCCGCTGCATTTTGCTGATATGACTGAAGACGAACGTATCGCGAAAGCAAGGATCTTGGACTTCCGAAATTCAGAGTCAAGCAGCTTGCCAATCATTACTATGGGCATTTCGACGTCGCTGCCGAAGAGTTCTCTGACTTTCCTGCAGCGAAACGAGCCGAAGCCGCAGAGGCGTTTTTCCCAACGCTCATTACCGAAGTGACCCGTCAAGTGCCGATGAGGGCACTACTATCAAAACGCTATGGCGTCTGTTCGACGGTTCTCTTATTGAGTCCGTGCTCATGCGGTATCCCACCCGCACCACCTTATGCATTTCCAGCCAGGTAGCTGTGGAATGGGCTGCCCGTTCTGTGCCACAGGTCAATTGGGTCTGACGAGAAACATGTCGGCAGGCGAGATTCTGGAACAGGTTCGTGTGGCCGCGAAAGCCATGCACGACGGCGAAGTCGCTGGTGGTCTCGGGCGCCTGAGCAACATCGTGTTCATGGGCATGGGCGAACCTATGGGCAATTACAAGTCCGTATTGAGCGCTGTACGCCAAATCAGCGCCATGCCACCTGAAGGTTTCGGCATTTCGGCACGCAACATCACCGTCTCCACGGTCGGTGTGGTACCAGGTATCAAGAAACTCACGGCAGAAGGCATTCCGGTGCGTTTGGCCGTGTCCTTGCACGCTCCGAGCGATGAGTTGCGAGACGAGCTCGTTCCAATGAACAAGCGTTTCAATACTACGCAGGTGCTTGATGCGGCACATGACTATTACTTGGCTTCGAAACGTCGCGTAAGCATCGAATATGCTCTGATGCGCGGTATCAATGATCAAGCCGAGCATGCCAAATTACTTGCTAAGCGATTGAACCATTACGGTGACAATTGGGCTCATGTCAATCCGATTCCGCTCAATCCCATCGAAGGATCGAAATGGACCGCTTCGAAGCCTGAGGATGAACAGCAGTTCCTTGATATCCTTCATAAAGCAGGCATTACTGCGACGTTGCGAGACACACGCGGGCAGGATATCGATGGTGCATGCGGGCAGCTCGCAGCTAAGGAACAAGATTAGATTTCAAGGAAAGATGCTTGTTCTGTCCGCTACTCGGACTTCCGACGAACATGCGTAACGTAAAACGGTTACTCTTGCATTCGTTGCACACATGATTATGCGCGAAGGAGTAAAACAGCATGTCACTGGCAGTCCGAGTCATTCCATGTCTTGATGTTGATGCGGGACGAGTAGTCAAGGGCGTGCATTTCGAGAATCTTCGCGATGCCGGCGATCCGGTTGAACTTGCCGCGGAATACTACCGTCAGGGTGCCGACGAACTGACTTTCCTCGATGTGACCGCTTCGAGCTCGCATCGGCAGACCATGGTCGATGTGGTGAGTCGAACTGCCAAACAGATTTTCATCCCATTGACCGTGGGTGGAGGCGTACGTGCCCTGAAGATGTGGATTCTCTGCTGCGTTGCGGAGCTGACAAGGTAGGAGTCAACACTGCGGCCATCAATGATCCGACGCTGATTGGCCGTGTCGCAGAACGATTCGGCAACCAAGTGCTCGTATTATCCGTCGATGCACGCCGTGAGCAGGGCGAGCGACACACTCAGTCGGGCTTTGAAGTAACCACCATGGGAGGCCGCAAATCCACCGGCATTGACGCTATCTGGTGGGTCAAGCGTGCTCAGGAGTTGGGCGCGGGGAGATCCTGCTGAATTCCATGGACGCGGATGGTACCCAACAGGGTTTTGACTTGGAAATGATTAAAGCCGTGCGTAAGGAAGTGAAGATTCCGATCATCGCTTCCGGAGGTGCGGGCAAGGCTGCCGATTTCCCCCCGGCGATCGAAGCCGGAGCGGATGCCGTGTTGGCCGCGTCGATCTTCCATTACGGCAAAGTCACCATCGGCGAAGTCAAGGATGCCATCAAGGCCGCCGGCTATACCGTGCGATGAAAGCCGAAAACCGCAAAACAGGCGAATAACGTAATCAATAATCGAAGAAACAAATCAATAACACCATCATGACCAACGAAGCATACGACAACAGCACTATTCTTGACCCACGAATCGCAGAACGTCTCAAGAGGGACGATAAAGGACTGGTGGCAGCCGTCATCCAGCAATTCGACACCAAAGAAGTGCTGATGGTCGGCTACATGAACGACGAAGCCATACGACGCACCCTGATGACTGGTCGCGTCACGTTCTGGTCGAGGTCCAGGCAGGAGTACTGGCGCAAGGGAGACACTTCCGGACATGCCCAGTATGTGAAGTCCTTCGCACTGGATTGCGATGGGGATGCCATTCTGGTTGAAGTCGATCAAGTGGGAGCGGCCTGCCATACCGGCAAACGATCCTGCTTCGAAGAAGGCGGGCAACTGCCCGTGGTCGTAGGATACCGTACCAAGGAACAGGAGGGCCAGCGATGAGTGAATGCAGCGTACAAGCACTCAAGTGGGGCGCCACCTGGCCGAGTCGCGAACAATTCCACGAATTGGCTGATCAGGGATATCGTGTGATTCCGATTGTGCGCCGACTTCTGGCTGATTCGTTGACTCCTGTCGGATTCTATGAACGCCTTGCTGCAGGACGTTCCGGCACATTCATTCTTGAATCCGCGGAATTCGGCGGCACGTGGAACAGATACAGCTTCATCGGTGTGAATTCCATGGCCCAGTTGCGTTCCAACAACGGCAAGGCCGATTGGTTGGGTCAGGTTCCCGCAGGCGTGCCTACCGAAGGCGATGTGATGGAAGTCGCGCATGCTGCGCTGAAAACACTGAAAGCGCCGCATGTCGAAGGACTGCCGAACCTGACCAGTGGTCTGGTCGGTACCGTCGGTTGGGATGCGATTCGCCATTGGGAACCGACCTTGCGTGCCGAGGCGCCGAACGAGACCGGGCAGCCGGAAACAGTTCTGGCATTGGCCACGGATATTGCTGTGGTCGACCATGTGTCCGGATCGGTATGGATGATCGCCAATGCGGTGAACGTAGACGATCGATCCACCCGTGCCGATGCGGCATACGACGAGGCGGTGGCGCGATTGGATGATATGCAGCGTAAGGCCGCCACGCCTGTCGAAGGTGAAGCTCGCGTCAATGTGTTGGATGAGACCATTAGCCAGCCCGAGCTTCGTTTCCGTACGGAGAAGAGCGATTATGAGCGTTCCGTTGAAATCGCCAAGCAGCACATCATCGATGGTGACGTGTTCCAGGTGGTCATTTCCCAGCGTCTTGACATTGATTCGCCAGCCGATCCATTCGACGTGTACCGCGTGCTTCGTACGTTCAACCCCAGCCCATACATGTATTTCATGTCGTTGACCGATGCGCAGGGGCGTGACTTCAACGTTATTGGATCCAGCCCGGAAACGCTGATCAAAGTGGACAATGGCCATGCCATGACCTTCCCGATTGCCGGTTCGAGGCCTCGTGGCACCACTATTGAGGAAGACGAGCAACTTGCCAAGGATCTGCTTGCCGATCCAAAAGAACGTAGCGAACACATCATGCTCGTTGATCTTTCCCGCAATGATCTGAGCCGTGTATGTCTTCCGGAAAGCGTGGAAGTCGTATCCTTGATGGATATCAAACGATTCAGCCACATTATGCACATCTGTTCGACCGTTACCGGGCGAGTTAACCCCGACATGACGTCGTTCGATGTGTTCACGTCGGCATTCCCAGCCGGAACGCTTTCCGGTGCGCCAAAACCACGTGCCATTGAAATCATCGACGAGCTTGAGCCCGCAGATCGTGGCATTTATGGCGGCACTGTCGGCTATTTCGATTTTTCAGGCAACCTCGATATGGCAATCGCCATTCGAACGGCATTCATCCGCGACCATGAAGCGAGCGTGCAGGCCGGAGCCGGAATCGTACTTGATTCCGTGCCGGCCAGTGAGTGGCAGGAGACTCGCAACAAGGCCGAGGCCAGCGTCGAAGCGGTGCAGATCGCCTCGCAGCTTCGCCAGTTGTGAGTCAAATCAAGCTAACCAATCGAGTAAAATGCTGAAAGGAACACCATGTCTGTACTCGATGAACTGGTGGCGGGAGCTGTCGAAGACCAACGAGCACGTGAACAGAACATTTCCCTTGATGAGGTGAAGCGTCAGACATTCGAAGCGCCGGCCCCTATTGATGCGCGACAGTGGCTGAAAAAAAGCGGATGGCATTCCGGTGATCGCGGAGATTAAAAGGGCTTCGCCATCGAAAGGGCACCTTAGCGACATTCCTGATCCTGCCGCATTGGCCAGGGAATACGAAAAAGGAGGTGCCAGCGCGATTTCCGTGCTGACCGAAGGTCGTCGATTCCTTGGATCGCTTGACGATTTCGATAAGGTCCGTGCAGCCGTGAAAATTCCAGTGTTGCGCAAGGATTTCATTGTCACGGAATACCAGATTTGGGAGGCACGGGCGCATGGCGCCGATTTGGTGCTGCTGATTGTTGCCGCGTTGGATGACGACAAGCTCAAGTCTTTGCTTGAACTGGCGCATAGCCTCAATATGACGGTGCTGGTCGAAACGCACACTCGCGAGGAGATTCAGCGCGCGATCAATGCCGGAGCGCGAGTCATCGGCATCAATGCACGAAATCTCAAGGATCTCAAGGTCGATGTGAACAAATACAACGAGCTTGCCGCCGATTTGCCGGACGATGTGATCCGCGTAGCGGAATCTGGAGTGTTCGGATCGGTGGAACTTGAGGATTATGCCCGCGCCGGAGCCGACGCGGTGCTGGTTGGCGAAGGTGTCGCAACCGCATCCAACCATGAACAGGCTGTGGAGCGACTAGTAAAGGCAGGAGCAAGAGTGAAAGCATCCGAACAAACCCCGTTGGCAAGTCATGAAGGACCGTATTTCGGTCAGTTCGGTGGACGCTATGTGCCGGAAGCGCTGATTACAGCGCTTGACGAGCTTGAACGTGTCTACGAGGAAGCCAAGGCTGATCCGGAATTTCATAAGGAACTGGCTCGATTGAACCAGCAGTATGTCGGTCGTCCGTCACCGTTGACCGATGCGCCGCGCTTTGCCGAGCGTCTGAGGGAAAAGACTGGTCTTGACGCCCGCGTGTTCCTCAAGCGTGAGGATTTGAACCACACTGGCGCGCACAAGATCAACAATGCACTCGGTCAGGCCCTGCTGGTCAAGCGCATGGGCAAGACTCGGGTCATTGCTGAAACCGGTGCAGGTCAGCACGGTGTCGCCACCGCTACGGTGTGCGCCATGCTTGGACTGAAGTGCCGTATCTACATGGGCCAAATCGATGCGCGTCGTCAGGCCTGAACGTTGCACGTATGCGCATGCTTGGTGCGGAAGTCGTGGAAGTCACCTTGGGCGATCACATCCTTAAGGACGCCATCAACGAGGCTCTTCGTGACTGGGTTACCAATGTAAAAGACACTCACTACCTGCTGGGCACTGTTGCCGGTCCGCATCCATTCCCGGCTATGGTGCGCGATTTCCAGAAGATCATCGGCGAGGAAGCTAAGCAGCAGCTTCAGGATTGGTATGGTATCGATCACCCGGATGCGGTTTGTGCATGCGTCGGTGGCGGTTCCAATGCCATCGGCATCATGAATGCGTTCCTTGATGACGAACGCGTGAACCTGTACGGCTATGAGGCAGGCGGCAATGGTCCGGAATCCGGACGCCATGCCATTCGCTTCGCACCGGGAACCGGTGAACTGGGTATGTTCCAAGGTGCCAAGAGCTATCTTCTTGAGAATTCCGAAGGCCAGACCCTCGATACGTATTCCATCTCCGCTGGTTTGGACTACGCCTCTGTGGGCCCGGAGCACGCATGGCTCAAGGAAATCGGACGTGTCAATTATTCTTGGGCGACCGATGAGGAAGCCATGAGCGCTTTCAAGGATCTCTGCGAGACCGAAGGCATTATTCCGGCGATCGAAAGTTCCCATGCCGTTGCAGGCGCATACAAGGCGGCTGAGGATCTCAAGGCCAAGGGATATGAGCATCCGGTCATGATCATCAACATTTCCGGTCGTGGGGACAAGGATATGAACACTGCCGGCAAATGGTTCGGTTATCTGACCGACGAGCAAGCCAAAGCGCTCGAAGCCAATGGAGCCCAGGGCAATAACGCGGACGGCGAGTGAAAGAAGGAGTATCCATTATGACGAACGCAACAGTAACCACGCCGTCCGGGCAGCCTCTCGGCATCAGCCATAAGCCGAGTCCGACGGAAGCCATGTTCGATGAATTCAAAGCGGCGAACAAGCCTGCATTCATCGGTTATCTTCCATATGGATTCCCTGATTCTGACTATTCGTTGAAAGCATTCCGCACCATGGTTGAGCATGGCGTCGATGCCGTCGAGATTGGTCTGCCGTATTCCGATCCGGTTATGGATGGTCCGGTCATCCAAGCGGCTTCGCAGATCGCCATTGACAACGGCGAGAAAATCGCGAACGTGTTCAAAGCCGTCGAAACCGTGGCCAACGCCGGGGGAGTCCCTCTGGTGATGAGCTATTGGAACCTCATCTACCATTACGGCGTGGAACGTTTCGCACGCAATTTTGAAAATGCCGGTGGCGCCGGCCTGATTACTCCGGATCTCATTCCAGACGAGGCAGGTGAATGGATCGAAGCTTCGGACCGTCATGGACTTGACCGAATCTTCCTCGTGTCCCCGGACTCCACCGACAGCCGTTTGAAGGTCGTGGCAGGCAACGCTCGCGGCTTCGTCTATGCGGCAGCCCGTATGGGCGTCACTGGCGAACGCTCCACCATCGATGCTTCTCCGGAAGATTGGTGGCACGCACGCGCAATGCCGGCGCGAAGAACGTCTGCGTTGGCATCGGCGTTTCCACCGCCGAACAAGGCGCGCGAGTCGCTCATACGCTGATGGCGTCATCGTCGGATCCGCATTGGTGCACACCATGCTTGACGAATCCGGGAAAAACGCAGTCGATGAGCCACGGGTCTCAAGGCGTTGGCCGCCAAAGCCGAAGACTTGCGGACGGCGTCCATAACGCGCGTGTCGCAAAGTAAACCATTCTGACGATTTCGGTGGTCCACGCACCATATCGGATGCGTGGACTACCATCAGGAAACCATGACACTTGCATACATTCCATCGCCAACGATTTCGCAGTTTTCCATCGGTCCAGTAACGATTCATATCTATGCGTTGTGCATTTTGATGGGAATCGTCCTTGCAGTATGGATAACCACCACACGTTGGAAAAAGTTGGGTGGCAATTTCGACCAAGTGCTTGATATCACTCTGGTCAGCGTGCCTGCGGGCATTATCGGCGCACGACTTTATCACATCATCACCACGCCTGAACGTTTCTTCGGACCGGATGGCGACTGGGCGGAAATGTTCCGCATTTGGAATGGCGGACTTGGCATCTGGGGCGGCGTGCTGTTCGGAGCGCTGGCCGCATGGGCATGGTGCGTCATAAGCACTATCCAATGGCCTTGCTGGCTGACGCCATCGCTCCGGGCCTGTTGGTAGCGCAGGCTGTTGGGCGTTTGGGCAACTGGTTCAACCAGGAACTGTATGGCGCTCCGACAACGCTTCCATGGGGTTTGAAACTCAACATGGAAGGCACTGCCATCGGGCATAGCGAACAGTGCTATGACGGAGCCACATGCCCGAGTGGCACGCTGTTCCATCCGACGTTCTTGTACGAGATGATCTGGAACCTCATCGGCGCCGCGATTATCGTATACATCGGTTCCAAAGCCATGAAGAAACTCAAGGCAGGTTCCTGTTTGCCGTGTACATCATGTGGTACACCCTGGGACGCACTTGGATTGAATCCCTGCGTATCGATTATGCGCACGAATTCTTGGGCGTGCGCATCAATGTGTGGGTCTCCATGGCGGTGTTCGTGCTCGGCGCGGTGTCATTCATCGTCGTGCAGCAAATGGGCAAAGACACTGACCTGTTGGCGGAGAAGCTTCGTACCGTCACCGAAATCGAGCAGCGTCTTGAAAACGGTGAATCGGAGGATTCTTCGGATTCCGTGGTGTCTTTCCCCGAGCAAACGGTTGATGAAATCAAAACCAACGATGCCGAAACTGTCTCGAATACCGACAAGCAGCCCGGCATCAAATAACAGCAAGTCGATTACCTTTCATAGAATAAGAGCCATGACTATTCAAATCGCACCAAGCATCCTGTCCGCTGATTTCTGCAACCTTGAGCGCGACCTCAAGGCCATCTCCAATGCAGATCTCGTTCACGTCGACGTGATGGATCATCATTTCGTTCCGAATCTGACCTTGGGCGAGCCGATTGTGGCTCGTATCTGCGAAGTCACCGATCTTCCGGTCGACGTGCATCTGATGATCGAGGACCCGGATCGTTGGCACCCGAATATGCCAAGTTGGGCGCTGCATCCGTAAGCTTCCACATGGGGGCAACCCACGCTCCGGTGCGTCTGGCGCGCCAGCTGCGCGAGATGGGTTGCAAGGCTTGCTTCGCGGTGCGTCCGGCCGAACCTGTCGAGCCGATTTTCGATATTCTCGACGAATTCGACATGATTCTTATCATGACCGTCGAGCCCGGCTTCGGTGGCCAGAAGTTCCTTGACAACCAGATGGCCAAGGTACGTCGTCTGCGTGACGAGATTACCCGTCGCGGCCTCGCCACCAAGATTCAGGTCGATGGCGGTGTCAGCCCGAAGACCGCGCACATTGTAGCCGAGGCCGGTGCCGACGTACTGGTCGCAGGTTCCGCCGTGTATGGTGCCGAGGATCCTGCGGAAGCCATTGATTCCATCCGTGAGAAGGCTGAAGCCGCATTCAAGGCTGAACCTACCAATATTTCGAGGATAGATACGAATAATGAAGACTTTTGAATCCCTCTTTGCTGAATTGAGCGAGAAGGCCGCAGCCAAGCAGGCTGGCTCGTTGACTGTCGACGAACTGGGCAAGGGCACGCATTTCATCGGCAAGAAGATTGTCGAAGAGGCGGGCGAAACCTGGATCGCAGCTGAGTACGAAGGCGCCGATCGTACTGCGGAAGAGATGAGCCAGCTCATCTACCATCTGCAGGTCATGATGATCGACCGAGGCATCACACTCGAAGACATCTACAAGAATCTGTGAGTTTTTGGCCGTGCCATAGGAGGCGTGGCCTTTTTGGGAGGGAAAATGCTGAGAATCGCCGTGCCCAACAAGGGCATGCTGTCCGAACCTGCATGGAACATGCTGGCCGAGGCCGGCTATCGCCTGAGGAGCAATCCGCGTCAGCTGGTTGTGGAGGATCCCGACAATGACGTGGAGCTGTTCTACCTGCGTCCGCTCGATATCGCTGTCTACGTTGGCCGAGGCACCATCGACGTCGGCATTACCGGTCATGATCTGCTGCTCAACTCCGGTACGGATGCCAAGGAGCATATGGAGCTTGGCTTTGGCGCTTCAACGTTCCGTTTTGCAGCCCCCAATGATTCTCCGATTAGCAAGCTCGAAGATATCGAAGGCAAGCGCGTCGCCACCAGTTTCGACAAGCTTGTGCATGATTATCTGGCTGAGCATGGCATCAACGCTGAAACCGTACACCTTGATGGTGCCGTCGAATCGTCAGTGCAACTCGGTGTGGCTGATTTGATCGCCGACGTGGTATCCACGGGCACCACGCTCCGTAACGCCGGCCTGCGTATTTTCGCGGAACCGCTGTTGCATTCTGAAGCTGTGCTCATTCGTTCCCCGCGTCTTGCTGAAGATGATGATCGTTTGACGATTCTTAGCCGTCGTCTGCAGGGCGTGCTCACTGCTCAGCGTTACGTGCTCATGGATTACGATATTCCAGTCGAGAAGGTTTCCGCGGCTGTGGACATCACGCCTGGATTCGAAAGCCCGACGGTTTCCCCGCTTCATGACAAGCAGTGGGCGGCCGTGCGTGTCGTTGTGCCGAAGGCCAAGGTCAACCAACTCATGGACCAGTTGTATGAAGTTGGTGCTCGTGGCATAATCGTCACCGCTTTGCAGGCCTCGAGAATGTAATATTGCTCGAAGTATGAGCAAACTGATTATCAAAAACAGTACAGTCCGGAACGCGGGATATCTATTTCACGGTTCCGAACCTTATCAGCCTGTTGCGAATCATTTCGATTCCCTTCATCTCGGTATTGGTCTCTCGCCATGAGATGGTGCTTGCATTGATTGTGCTTGCGCTGTCGGCGGTGTCCGATGGCTTGGATGGTCTGATTGCACGCTCGTTCAATCAGGTGAGCAAAATCGGGCAGATCCTCGATCCTATTGCAGACAGATTATTGATTTTCTGCAGTATTCTCGCGCTTGGAGTCGCTGACATCATTCCATGGTGGATGCTGATCGTCGTCGGATTGCGAGATTTGATCATGGCGATTCTTGTACTGGTTTTGGCGCAGCGTGATTACGGTCCGCTGCCGGTGCATTTCGTTGGAAAAGCAGGCACCGCCATGCTGATGATTGCCATTGTCGCTTGATTTTCGCAGATATCTGGTCTAATTCGGCTACGGATACTTTGCATTTGTGTGGTCTCGCCACCGGCATATGGGGTGTGGGATTGTACTGGCTTGCCGGCTATATTTACATACGTCAGGGAATCCAGCTTCTGAAGAACGATAAGGATTGACTCACATGATGCATGATGCTCCGGAACGTGCGTCGTTCCCGGTGTCTCCGGAGAATACGCCTACGAAGCGGCGCGCCGTTTTCTCGGCGTCCTTCGCCGGGCTGACTTCGCATCATGTGCAGCCTGATATCGTGACATCCACTTCGCGCAGAAGGCGGAATCTGGATGATGACTCATTGCGGCTTATTGACGATTTGACCAATCGTCCGATGGACGTGATGTACACGGACTCGAGGTTGGCCACCAAAACTCCGTCATTGTTTTCGGTCTGGTTCACCCGGGTTTTGGTATTCCTTATCTGCATTGCCGTAGGCACGGCGGGAAGCGTGTTCGTCCGACAGCTGAGTACCGATCCACGTAAGGAAGTACGCAAGCAACTGTCAAGTCAGTTATCTGATCAAACGAAAAACGTCGAAACCCTCACCAAAGACGTGAACGCGCTGCGAGCCCGGGTTGAGGAGGAATCGAAATCCGTGTCGAACTGGTCTCTGAACCAGACCATACAGGATGACGAAATGGTCAATGGCGTACTTCCTGTGCAAGGCGAAGGCATCACGCTCACCATCGCCAATCCAATATCGGTGAGCGGAGACAACGCGGATTCGTCACTGCCAAGGGAAAACGGCAGCCAAGTCCGTGTGGTCACGGATTCCGATCTGCAGGTGCTTGTCTCGCTGCTTTGGCAGTCCGGTGCGGAGGCGATCGCCATTAACGGGTATCGTCTCGGTGTGCAGACTTCCATACGAACGGCAGGGACGACGATCCTTATCGGCGTCAATTCCGTGCAAAGCCCCTATCGCATCGAGGCGATCGGCAATTCCAGTGCGCTTGCCAATGCGGTGAGCAAGAAAACGCAAAAACGTTTGTACGATGATTTCAAAGAAGCCGGTATCTATCCGCAGGTGAGCAGAAGCAAATCGATTACGCTGGAAGCGGCGGTGACCGGCGAAGTGACATATGCAAGGAAGGTCAAGTAATGGCAGCGGTCTTGGGACTTATCATAGGCGTGGTCATTGGCGTGTTCGTCCGGCCGGACATTCCCATTGCGCTTCAGCCGTATCTGCCGATTATGGTGCTGGCGGCGCTCGATGCGCTGCTCGGTGCCGCCCGAGCCTATTTTCAGCGTAGCTTTTCCGATAAGGTCTTCGTGATTTCCTTCTTCTCGAATGTTATTACGGCAACATTGTTGGTTTTCCTAGGCAACCAGCTTGGCGTCGGTTCCCAGCTGCAGACTGCGGTCATCGTCGTGCTCGGCATTCGAATCTTCACCAATGTGTCATCCATCCGACGTTTCATCTTCAAGGGATGACGGCGTATGAGCAGACGCAACGATGCCAACAAGGATGTACTCTCCAAGATCCACGAGCAGATCGTCAAAGACCAAAACAACGACAGCACCCAAACCGGATCGTTTCCTGTGGTCAGGCGCAAACCGAAGAGGGTTTCGCTGAATGCGAAGGCCACTCGCGCGCGCCTGTATTCAAGCGTGCTCGTAACCGTGCTTTGCGCGTTGCTGGGCTTCAGCTACGCTATCCAGCTGAACAACACGACCTCCACATATGAGACGATGAGCGAGGACGAGCTGACCAAGCTTATTAGCGAAACGAGTACGCAGGTGCAAAAGCTCGAACAGCGTAAAAGCGAACTATCCAATCAGCTTGACTCTCTGAAGGATACCGCCGACAAGAACGAGAAGGCAGCGGAAATCGCCAGGCAGAACGCTGAATCGAATGGCATTCTTTCCGGGCGTTTACCAGTATCCGGCGAAGGCGTGGTCATCCGTATTTCCAAAGGATCAAAGCGAGATATTGACGCGTCGATTTTATTCACCCTACTTGAGGAACTACGCAATAGCGGCGCGGAAGTCATTGAAATCAACGATATTCGCGTGATTACCAGTACATACATCAGCGATACGGCGGACGGTCTCGATTGCGACGGTACGAATATCAAGGCGCCGTTCATCATCAGGGCGATTGGAGACAGCGACAATCTGCAGAACGCGGTCAATCTCGCTGGAGGCGTCGGTTCACGTTTGAAAGTGAAATACGGAGCACCGTGTCATCGTGCCATCCGATAAGGTGGAGATCACGTCGACACGAAGCGCGCCACAATACACGTACGCGCATGTCGTCGAATAGCATCAAATACGATCCGTTAAAATATAATCGCGCTGTAGCATGCTGTTCACTCTTTCAGCGTGCCGATGTCTGCACTCAACCCTATCTTGTTCATCGTTGACATACAGTCCAGGCCTGCACATTAGTACCGCGGACCCCGATAGCAAAGGACAACTCATGGCTGAACAGACCATCTCCATTACACTCAACGGCGAAGCGAAGGAGGTGGCAGCAGATCAGACTGGCGTCCAGCTCTTCGCGGAAGACAAGAATATCATCGCAGTGCGTCTTAACGGCGAACCCCGCGACCTGTATACCGAACTGCACGACGGCGACGTCGTGGAACCGATTGCATTGGACAGCGAAGATGGCCTGGCCATCATGCGTCACTCCGCAACCCACGTTATGGCACAGGCCGTGCAGGAGATCCGTCCTGATGCCAAGCTCGGCGTCGGCCCGGTCATCAAAGACGGTTTCTATTACGATTTCGATGTCGAGACTCCGTTCACTCCTGACGATCTTAAAGAGATCGAAAAGCGCATGCAGCGCATTATCAAGTCCTCCCAGTCCTTCCGCCGCCGCGTGGTGACCGAAGAGGAGGCTCTGGCAGAAGAGTCCGATCAGCCGTACAAGATTGAACTCATCAAAGACAAGGAAGCCCACCTCGATCCAGAAGCCGCCACCGAAATCAGCGGCAAGGAACTGAGCTTCTACGACAACGTCGACCGTGACGGCAATGTGGTGTGGAAGGATCTGTGCCGCGGACCGCACCTGCCGAACACTCGCTATATCAAGGCGTTCAAGATCGAGCGTTCTGCAGCCGCATACTGGCGCGGAAGCGAAGCCAATCCGATGCTGCAGCGCATCTATGGCGCGGCTTTCGCCACTAAGGAGGACCTCAAGGCATATCAAACCCGCCTTGAGGAGGCCGCCAAGCGTGACCACCGCAAGCTCGGCGCGGAAATGGATCTGTTCTCCTTCCCGGACGAGATCGGTCCGGGCTTGGCTGTGTTCCATCCGAAGGGCGCCGCTGTGATCAACGCGATGGAGGATTACTCCCGCGAAATGCATCGCAAGCACCACTACAGCTTCGTGCAGACTCCGCACATCACCAAGGGCGGTCTGTATGAGACTTCCGGCCACCTGCATTGGTACAAGGATGGCATGTATCCGGCAATGCGTTTGGACGAGGAAAAGGATGAGAACGGCAACGTCGTCAAGCAGGGCTTCGACTACTACCTGAAGCCGATGAACTGCCCGATGCACAATCTGATCTTCAAATCCCGTCAGCGTTCCTACCGTGAGTTGCCGTTGCGTCTGTTTGAATTCGGCACGGTGTACCGCTACGAAAAGTCCGGCGAAGTGCATGGTCTGACCCGTGTGCGCGGCTTGACTCAAGACGATTCCCACATCTACTGCACCCGCGAGCAGATGAAGGACGAGCTGAAGAACCTGCTGACCTTCGTGCTTGGTCTGTTGAAGGACTTTGGTTTGGACGACTTCTATCTGGAGCTGTCCACCAAGGATCCGCACAAGTACGTCGGCTCCGACGAAATCTGGGAAGAGGCCACCAATACGTTGGCTGAAGTCGCCAAGGAATCCGGACTTGAACTGGTTGACGATCCATGCGGCGCAGTTCTATGGTCCGAAGATCTCCGTGCAGGCTCGCGATGCCATCGGCCGTACGTGGCAGGTGTCCACCATCCAGCTTGACTTCAACCTTCCGGAACGTTTCGGCTTGGAGTACATCGCTGCCGATGGCACCCACCAGCGTCCGGTGATGATTCACCGTGCACTGTTCGGCTCCATTGAGCGTTTCTTCGCCGTGTTGCTGGAGCATTATGCCGGTGCTTTCCCGGCGTGGCTCGCTCCTGTCCAGGTGCTTGGCGTGCCCGTTGCCGACGAATTCGCCCCACACCTGCAGCAGTTCATTGCCAGCTTGGAAGAGGAGACGGTTCGTTGCGAAATCGACATGTCCGATGATCGTTTCGGCAAGAAGATCCGTAACGCTTCCAAGTCGAGGGTGCCGTTCATCCTCATCGTCGGCGAGGAAGACATGAACAACAACGCGGTAAGCTTCCGCTTCCGTGACGGCAGCCAGCTCAACGGTGTGCCGGTCGATGAGGCCAAGGCGCAGATCATGACCGTGCTGAAGAAGCGCGTTCAGGTCAACAACGTCGACGATTTCAAGGCCGCCATCGCAGACTGATCTGATTCGTTCACGTTCGGTCGCATACGGTTATGAATTATGGGGGCGTGCAAGCATCACATACTGACGCTTGCACGCCCTTTTGCTTTCCGAAGAACAGGAATTCGCATGTTAGAACATCTCCGTGCACCATTCAAAAGACTTATCGAGCCATTCGCCAAGGCACTGGTATCCCTTGGCCTGACAGCGAATGCGGTGACGGTTATTGGCGCTATTGGAACCATTGTGGTGGCTTTCGCCACTGGCATTACGGGATGGTTGTTCGCCGGAGCGGTGGTGCTGACGTTGCTGGTGCTCGCCGATTCCCTGGATGGCTCAATTGCGGCACTGACCACGGGAGGCACCCAATTCGGTGCTTTTTTGGATTCCACATTGGACCGTATCGCTGATTGGGCATTGCTTGCCGGAGTGGTCATCTTCTTCATCCTGCATGCCGATTGGTGGTATGACATCAACCGGTCAAGCCCGGATTGCATTAGTTGGATTGGTATCGCCGCAGCCATGGTGTCGATGATGACGTCGTTCGTGACGTCGTATGCGCGCGCCCGTGCCGAATCCGTCGGTTTCGAAGTGAAAAACGGCATTGCAACGCGTGCCGACAGATTGGTCATCATTCTGGTGGGCATGGCGATTACCGGGCTCACGCACCAAGGGTTATGGCTGGCCATCGCCATGGTATTGCTTGCGGTTTTGGGACTCATTACCGTATTCCAACGCATTCTTGAGGCTCGTTGCCAGATGGCCGTCGGTCATAAGACGTATCAGTTGTGAACCGGCTGCATGAAACGGCCGTTGACGCGCCTGACATACGTATGTCGGGCGCTTTGTCTTAGAACCGCTTTAGAATCGTTTCGTTTGAAACATCCGCAACCTGCCTAGGAGCATTATGTCAGGTCATTCCAAGTGGGCGACCACCAAGCACAAGAAGGCCGCCATCGACGCAAAGCGTGGCAAGCTGTTCGCCAAGCTGATCAAGAACATCGAGATCGCAGCACGTATGGTGGTGGCGATCCTGACGGCAACCCGTCCCTGTACGACGCCATCTACAAGGCCAAGAAGGCTTCCATGCCTGCCGATAACATCAAGCGCGCAGTTAAGCGTGGCTCTGGTGAAGAAGCCGGCGGTGCCAACTATGAAGATATCGTCTATGAGGGTTACGCTCCCGCAGGCGTCGGTCTGATCATTGAATGCCTTACCGATAACCGTAACCGTGCGGCCGCCGAAGTGCGTTCCACCCTGACCAAGGGCAATGGCTCTTTGGCTACCTCCGGTTCCGTGAGCTTCAACTTCGAGCGCAAGGGCCAGATCATCGTTCCGGCCGAGGGCGTCGATTTTGATGATCTGTTTGAGAAGGCCGCAGAAGCTGGCGCTGAAGATGTTACGGACGACGGCGACGTGTTCACTGTCGTCACCGGTCCGTCCGAGATGATCGACGTTCGTAAGGCCCTTCAGGACGCTGGATTCGATTATGATTCCGCTGATCTGGTCATGATGCCGAAGAACGAGGTCGAATTGACTCTCGAAGATGCCCAGAAGGTGTCCAAGCTGATCGACAACCTCGATGATCTGGACGACGTGCAGAACATCTACTCCAACTGGACCGCCTCTGACGAGGTCATGGCTCAGCTTGACGAGGAGTAATCAAGCGTGATTATTCTTGGCGTCGACCCCGGGCTGACTCGCTGCGGGGTCGGCGTGATCGAAGCCGGCGCATACCGCCGGCTTTCTTTTATTCATGTGGACGTGGTACGTTCCGATCCGAAAATGTCGCAGGACTTACGTCTGTTAGCCATCTATAACGGTTTGGTGGAAAAGATCGAACGGTTCGCACCGGATACGGTGTCCATCGAGCGTGTGTTTGCACAGGAGAATCGCAACACCGTACTGGGGACTGCACAGGCCGCCGGACTGGCCATGCTGGCTGCGGCCAGAGGGGCATTCCCGTCGCCTTGCATACGCCACTGAATCAAAAATGGCGATTACCGGCAACGGCAAGGCCGAAAAGATTCAGATGGAACGCATGGTCGCCCGTATTCTGGGGCTCAATACCTTGCCTAAGCCGCCGATGCCGCCGATGCGTTGGCTATAGCGATTTGTCATGCGCTTCGCCCCGCAGGCGCGTTACAGGGGGGAGAGCGTGAACAACACTTGACCGATGCACAGCGTCAATGGGCTCTGGCCTCACAGAAGGCGGCGCGACAACGCGGCGTCCGTAGGGGAATGTAGACTATCGAACAGATGTTCTACAGTTGTATGCGGGAGGTGACGGCATGATAGGCATGTTGCATGGCCAGGTCGATTTCATTGACGCCGCTTCGGCGATTATTGAGGTCGGGGGAGTGGGATATGAGACCCGTATGCCTTCGGCGGATTTGGCGTCCATGCACGCTGGGCAGACGGTGAAGGTATACACGTCATTGAATGTTTCGCAGGATGCGATTACATTGTATGGGTTTTCCTCGCTTGCTTCGAAACGCATGTTTTTGCAATTACAGAAGGTCAGCGGAATTGGTCCGAAAGTCGCGCTTTCCTTGCTTTCGACGTTGCCTCCGGAACGTTTGGCGAAAGCTGTGGCGGACGGGGATGCCACCGCGCTGGCGAAGGCGCCTGGTCTAGGCAAGAAGGTGCGCAGAAGATTATTCTCGAACTCAAGGGTCCATCGATCTCAGTCAGATCGAGGGGGCTTCCAAAGAGGTTCGTTCTGCGGAAGATGCCGGTTCGGAACAGGTCGTGGAAGGTCTGATGTCACTAGGGTGGCGTCAGCAGGATGCCTTGCATGCCGTGCAGACAGTCTGCGAGAGCAATCATATCAATGTTCCATTGAGGGACGATGATGTGCCCGCGTGCTCAAACTTGCATTGGCTTCTCTTGACCGAGGTAGGTGAAACGCATCATCATGACGAACGACGTCGCATTCGAACAGTCGAATACCGGTGCCAATGAGGAATCGCTTCGCATGGTTTCCGCGTCGCCTGTCGGCAACGAGCCGGTAAGCGATGAGGAACTGCGTCCTCACGTCCTCGATGGTTTTATTGGACAGCCAAGACTCAAGGCGCAATTGCAGCTGTTTTTGGATGCTGCCCGTAAACGTGACGTTCCCCCTGACCACATCCTGCTGGCGGGGCCTCCGGGCTTGGGAAAAACCACGTTGGCCATGATTGTAGCCAACGAGCTTGGAGTGCCGATTCGAGTCACTTCCGGACCTGCTATCCAGCATGCTGGTGATTTGGCCTCGATTCTAAGCTCCCTTGACGCAGGGGAGGTGCTGTTCATCGACGAGATCCACCGCCTTCCACGAGCGGCCGAGGAGCTGCTGTATATCGCCATGGAGGATTTCCGTGTTGATGTGATGGTGGGCAAAGGGCCGGGTGCTTCCTCCATTCCCCTTACTTTGCCGAGATTCACGGTGATTGGCGCCACCACTCGCGAAGGCATGCTGCCATCACCGTTGAGGGCTCGTTTTGGTTTTACCGCGCATCTTGACTTTTATCCGCATGAGGAGCTTGAAAAGCTCATCGAACGATCCTCTTCGGTGCTGGGCATCAGTCTCGAAGAGGGAGCGGCCCATCAGCTTGCCATGCGTTCAAGGGGCACGCCGCGTATCGCCAACCGATTGCTTCGCCGCGTAAGGGATTGGGCCATTGTGCACGATTTAGAAACTGTGCATCCGGACGATGTCAAGGAGGCGTTGGCACTGTACCAGATTGATACCGAGGGCTTGGATCGTTTGGATATTGCGGTATTGAAAGCCATTGTCACCAATTTCAACGGCGGTCCGGTCGGTCTGAACAACCTGTCGGCCATGGTCGGTGAGGAATCGGAGACCGTGGAAACGGTGTGCGAACCGTATCTGGTCCGAGAAGGATTCCTTGTGCGCACCCCGAAAGGGCGTGTGGCGACGCGCAAGGCATGGGATCATCTCGGCTTGACTTCTGACGAATCTCAGGTTGATGTCAGCAAGCTAGCTTAGACTCGGTGTTCTGGACATAGAGTCCTGTTCGAGCGTCCATCCCAAGGAGTTGTGTTTTGGATTACATGTTTCTTATCGTCATCATTGTCGTCATGTTTGGCATGATGTTCTGGCAGTCCAAGAAGGCTAAGCAGCAGCAGGCCGAGCGTCAGGATTTCCGTGCCAACCTGCAGCCGGGCACTGAGGTCATCACCATTGGTGGTGTGATCGGCAAGGTTGTTTCCGTCGATACCGAATACGAGGAGATCGTCATCGATTCCGAAGGCTCTCAGATTCGTTTCGGTTTCAACGCCATCAGCCGCGAATACGTGCGTCCTGCGTACGTACATGACGATGAGGTCGATGAAAACGGTAATCCTCTTTCCACCGATTCCACAGACGAAGATCAGGCTGCTCAGGAGCCGATTGAAGGCGAAATCGAAGCGGCGCAGACTGAGACCGAGCAGAAGAACAGCTGACAAGCTCATTAAGGCATCGGCGAAAATCTCATTTTGAGGTTTTCGCCGATTTTATTCCTGACGGAAACCTATAATGCAAAGTGCCGTAGCACTACAAAAGAAGGACAATACAGTCATGGCATCGTCGGATATTACCGTTTCCGGTCTTAGCAAGATTGGAAACGAAAACGCCGAGTACCTTGTTTCAAAGATTCGCACCATTCCGGGATTCCCCAAGGAAGGTATTCTTTTTCGTGATTTCATGCCTGTTCTGGCAGATGCGCGTGCCTTCGGATTGCTACTTGACGCACTCGAAGCCGCGTTGCCGGTCGCTGCCGATGAATTCGATATCATCGCAGGTTTGGAAGCCCGCGGATTCCTTTTTGGTCCTGCGTTGGCAGCGCGCCTGGGCAAGGGCTTCATCGCAGTGCGCAAGGCTGGCAAGCTTCCTCCGGAAACCGTTAGCGAAAGCTATGACCTTGAATATGGGCAGGCCACCGTCGAAATCGAGACGAATATCGTGCATGAGGGATCTCGTGTGCTTGTCGTTGATGATCTGATTGCCACTGGAGGAACAGCGCGTGCGGCTGCTTCGTTGATCGAAAAGTGTGGCGGCACGGTGGCAGGTTTCAGCTTCGTCATGGAGCTTGTCGGCATTGGTGGCATGGCATCGCTGGGAGACTGCCCGACAAGTTCACTGATCACCATGCCTGCGTGAGTTAAGTACATTCTTCGTAAATAACCAATAGCATCAAGGGAAAAGAATCCATGGATCTCTATGAGTACCAGGCTAGGGAACTGCTTGAAGAGCAGGGTATTCCAACGCCTAAGGCAGTGTTCGCGCAGAACTCTCACGAAGTGGCTGAGGCTGCCGAGCAGATTGGCTACCCCAACGTGATTAAGGCTCAGGTGAAGATTGGCCACCGCGGTCAGGCTGGTGGCGTCAAGCTGGCGAAGAATCGTGATGAGGCCATTCTTGCATCCGAAGACATCCTGCCGATGACCATTCACAAGCACAAGGTCAGCGGCGTGTTGGTGGCCGAGGCAAAGAACATTCTTCACGAGTATTATGTCTCTATTTCCGTGGATCGTTCGTCTCGCGATTTTGACGTGCTCGCTACTGCGAATGGTGGAACCGAGGTCGAGGAGATCGCCAAGGAACACCCGGAATCTGTGAAGCGTCTGCATATCGACGCTCTGGAGGATTTCGATATCGAGGCTGCGACCAAGATGGCGGAAAGCATTGGCTTCTATCATGCCGACGTCAACCAGGCAGCACAGATTCTGCTGAAGATGTGGCAGTGCTTCAAAGAGAACGACGCCACGCTTGTGGAAATCAATCCGCTTGCCAAGATCGGCGATCCGGATGACGAGTCTTCCAAGACATTGTGCGCCCTGGACGCCAAGATTTCTTTAGATGACAATGCTGCGTTCCGTCATGATGGCTGGAAGCGCTTCGCTGACCCAGTGCATGTGGATCCGTTTGAGCAGAAGGCGCGAGAGCATGGTCTGCACTATGTGCATCTTCAGGTTCCGTCGGTGTCATTGGCAACGGTGCTGGTTTGGTGATGAGCTCACTTGACGCGGTTTCCGGAGCTGGAGAAGATCAGGGCACCAATGTCAAACCGGCAAACTTCCTTGATATCGGTGGTGGTGCGTCCGCCGAAGTGATGTGCGGCAGTTTGGAGATCGTGCTGTCCGACCCGCAAGTCGAATCGGTGTTGATCAACGTGTACGGTGGCATCACATCCTGCGAGCAAGTTGCCAAGGGCATTCTGGAAGCCTTGACAAGCTTGGCAGTTCCAAGCCTCTGGTAGTCCGTTTCGACGGCAACGCGGCGGCAGAAGGTCTACATATTCTGGCTCAGGCCGATCGTGTCAATCTGCATGTTGCACAGACCATGGAAGAAGCCGCACAGCAGGCCGCGCGTCTTGCGGCCAATGGCAAGGAGGTTCGCTGAAATGACGCTTTTCATTGAGGATGGCGCACCTGTCATCGTGCAGGGTATGACCGGACATCAGGGCATGACCCATACCGCCCGCATGCTGAAGGCCGGCACCAATATCGTCGGCGGCGTCAACGCCCGCAAGGCCGGCCAGGAAGTCAATTTCCCAGCGGCCAAAGACGGCGAGGATGTTACGTTGCGTGTGTTCGGCAATTGCGCCGAAGCCGTGGAAGTCACCGGCGCCCAAGCGAGCGTCGTGTTCGTGCCGCCGCGTTTCGCCAAGGATGCCGTGGTCGAAGCCATTGAAGCCGGCATCAAGCTGATTGTTGTCATCACCGAAGGCATTCCTGTTGCCGATAGCGCGTACTTTGTTGAACTCGCATTGCGCAAGGATGTGCGTATTGTCGGTCCGAACTGCCCTGGTCTGCTTACCCTGCCTTCTACGGAAGGTGTGAATGGTTGCAATCTTGGCATTATTCCGGACGGCATCGTCTCCCGTGGACCTTTGGGTTTGGTGTCTAAGTCCGGTACGCTCACCTATCAACTGATGGGAGAGTTGTCTGACATTGGTTTTACCGCATGTTTGGGTGCTGGCGGCGACCCTATCGTCGGCACTACGTTGCAGGAGGCGCTTGAGGCGTTCGAAAACGATGATGCCACCAAGGCTGTCGTGATGATCGGTGAAATCGGCGGTAGTGCCGAACAGGATGCGGCCAAGTGGGCATCCGAGCATATGACCAAGCCGGTTGTCGCCTATATTGCAGGCTTCACCGCGCCGGAAGGCAAGCAGATGGGCACGCTGGTGCCATCGTTTCCGGAGGCAAGGGAACTGCGCAAGATAAGAAGGAAGCACTCGAAGCCGTGGGCATTCGTGTCGGACGCACTCCGGGGCAGACCGCTGAAATCATGCGCGAGGTGCTCGCTTCCAAGTCGATATGATGGCGAACCTGAAGTATTGGTTGAAGGGGCTTGCCGTAGCGGCATTGTCCATGGTCGTCTATGCCGGTGCCCTAGGCTGCTACATTGCGCTGATGCTTCTGGTTATTTCCATGGAAGAAGGCGGCGACAATCTCTCCGCCTTCTCTGTTTCCTTGACCGAGGCGGTTGTGCTTCTCAGCCAAGGGAACGGTTTCAAAACCGGATCCATCACTTTGACGATTATGCCGTTGCTGCTTACGGTTTTGCTGATCGCTCTTATCGCATCGCTCGCCAAACGCGTCGGAACGAGTCTGTCCGGATGCGTGGCAGGAATCATAGGCTGGGTGTTGATCAATGTGTTCTTCGCCAATAGCCTTGACATCAAACTCGTTGATACGACGGGCGTGGTTGCTGTGAAAACAGCGATCGTCTTTGTACTTGGCTATGCCATTGCCGCGATTCCCGAATCACCACTGACCAAACGAGATTTGGATTGGATCAGCGAGCATGTTTCGTCTCCGGTCCGTAAAACCGTCACCATTGGTGTTGCCTTGGGTGTGCTGTTGATCACGGTCTATCTGGCCATTGGACTGATTGTGGTCTTGTACTGGGCATTCAGCAACCAGTCGGCCATGGTGAAGTTGTATGAGCTATCGGGAATGCAGAACGGTTCTCGCATCCTCACCACGATCGCCATGATCGCTTGGATTCCAAATATCGCGATTTGGGCTATTTCCTGGGTATTCGGGGCCGGTTTTTCGATTGGCGATCTAGCGGAATTCACCATGTGGAGCGGTCAGGGGTCGGCATTGCCGTCTCTGCCGATATTCGGTTTGCTTCCTCAAGCGATTGAAACGAATTGGATTCGGATCGCGTTGATGTGCGTTCCTTTGGCTTTAGCTTGTGCCGCGGGCATGGTGGTCATGCTGTTCAACAAGGGCTTTCATATCAGAGTAGGCAACTCCGATCAGCAGATTGATGTCAAGAGGGTAGTGCTTGGCTTTGCCTATCCAGCGGGAGCGTTCTGCATTTCCTGCACCGTTGTATCGGTATGTTCGAGTCTGCTTTTTGCCATCTCCAGTGGAGCGTTGGGCTCAAAACATCTTGCGCACATCGGCGTCGACGTGATTTCATCGACCCGTAAGATTGGACAGCCTACTGCCGTGGGACTGTTTTCGTCATGGCTGCTGACTTTGGTGGCCGTATCCATGTTTTTTGGAATACGCTGGATAGTAAAGCGTGTCCGCGAGAGCAGGAGTGGTGCGTCCACTGCGGCTCTTGAATCAGATAATCGTGAGGTCGCCAATGCGGCCCGCACAGTGACCTCAACCATCAATAACAAGGAGGATCAGGGTGACAACAACGAATCGACCGATACGGCGAGCTCTGGTATCGGTCTTCCATAAGGAAGGCATCGAGGTTCTTGCCGAAGCGTTCATCAAGGCCGGCACTGAAGTGGTTTCCACTGGTTCCACTGCGAAGCGTCTTGCGGAACTTGGCGTCAGGGTGACGGAAGTCTCGGAAGTAACCGGCTTTCCGGAGTGCCTTGACGGTCGCGTCAAAACCCTCGACCCGCATATCCACGCGGCATTCTCGCTGACATGACCAATGAGGACCACGCGGCACAGCTGGAAAAGTTCGGCATCAAGCCGTTCGATCTGGTGGTCGTCAACCTGTATCCATTCGCCGATACGGTTCGTTCTGGCGCGGATGAGGCTGCCACCATCGAGAAGATCGACATCGGTGGTCCATCCATGGTTCGCGGTGCGGCCAAGAACAGCGCCACTGTGGCCATCATCACCGATCCGAACGATTACGCACTGGTAGCTGCGCGCATCGAAAACGGAGAGGGCTTCTCTCTCGAAGAACGTCGTTGGCTGGCCGGCAAGGCGTTCGCCCATACTGCCGCCTACGATGCCACCATTAACGAGTGGACTGCAAAGCACTGGCCGAAGCCTTTGACCGTTGAGCAGCCAACCGCCGAAGACGAGCCGGAAGTGAATGAGACCAAGTTCCCGGCCGCATTCACTCGTACTTGGGACCGTGCCCACGTACTGCGTTACGGTGAGAATCCCCACCAGCAGGCCGCGCTGTATCTGGATCCGCTGAACCAGGATGGTTTCGCGCATGCCGAACAGCTCGGTGGCAAGCCGATGAGCTACAACAACTATGTTGATGCTGATGCTGCTTGGCGTGCCGTATGGGATTTTGCTCCCCAGATTGCCGTCGCCGTGGTCAAGCACAACAATCCGTGCGGCCTCGCCGTTGGCACCACTGTTGCGGAAGCGCACAAGAAGGCACATGCCTGTGATCCGATGAGCGCCTATGGCGGTGTGATCGCCGCGAACAGCAAGGTCACCATGGAAATGGCGGAAAGCGTCCGCCCGATTTTCACCGAGGTGATTGTTGCTCCCGACTATGATGCCGACGCTCTCGAACTGCTGCAGACCAAGAAAAAGAACCTACGCATTCTGAAGGTTTCCGAGCCGCCGAAGTCCAAGACGCAGTTCCGTCAGATCGACGGCGGTCTGTTGGTGCAGTCCACGGATCTTATCGATGCTCCGGGCGACGATCCGAACGCTTGGAAACTGGTTTCCGGCGAGCCTGCTGATGAGCAGACCGTCAAGGATCTGGTTTTCGCTTGGCGGGCCATCCGCTGTGTCAAGTCGAACGCTATCCTGATCGCCCACGATCAGGCCACTGTTGGCATTGGCATGGGTCAGGTGAATCGTGTCGATTCCGCGAACCTGTCCGTCGAACGCGCCAACACGCTGGCTGATGGCGCAAACCGCACCAAGGGCGCTGTCGCTGCATCCGACGCGTTCTTCCCATTCGCGGATGGTGCGGAAATTCTCATCAATGCAGGCGTTAAGGCTATCGTTCAGCCGGGCGGTTCCATTCGCGACGAGGAAGTGTTCGAAGCGGCTCGTAAGGCCGGCGTCACCATGTATGTGACCGGCACCCGTCACTTCTTCCACTGATACGCCGCCTCTCATGTGAGGGTATTGGTCAACGTGGCGTCCGATTCCGTATTGGTTTCGGACGCCACGTTTTATTATGATTACGGTTGTTGTACAGCAAGCAAGATGAAAGGCCCCGGAATGAGCCATCCTTACGTTTCCGAAGATCATGAGGGCAAACCGTGGTTCGAATGGATCGTCGCCGCGGTAGTGATTGTTGCGACGGTGCTTGCGGTCGCAGGATATACAAAAGCCGCCACCGCTGCGATTGCGGTGACGGCCATAGCGACTGGACTGGTCAGACTGGCATTGCGTGAGCGCAGTCCATGGAAGGTTCGGTCAGTTGCTTTCGACGCTTTCATCGGCATTGGCTTGGGCGTAGGACTGTTCATCCTGCTCACCATCGTTCCCGTCGGCAACTGACGCTTCGCCAAGAACGGTATTGCCTTCGACCTCATCGATTGTCTCGACAGTATCCGGCACGTTCTTCTTCGTACCAATCATGCCGGCGACGATGACGACGAGAGCAACAACTGCAGCGGCAAGAACAGGGCAAATCCAGAAGACCCACAGCTGTTGCAGCGGCTCTTCATTCAGTCCTTGATTCTGTGCGAAAATGGCAACGCCCGTGGCACGTGCCGGATTCAGTGCGGCTCCGGTCACCGGATAGGTGATAGCGGTGCCGATGCCGTAGGCAAGGCCCATGGCAACGGCGTGGTTTGTTTTGGACTCGCCGTGTCCGTCCGTGGTGCGCAGTGCGGAGGCAACGATAATGATACCTGCGACGACTTCAACGGTGATGGCCAGAGTGATGCCGAGGGTCACTCCATAATTGCCGAGGGTGGAGTAGGAGACGGAATTCTTATCGAAACCGTTGACCGTTGGTGTCATCCAGATCTTGAATGTCACCTGCTCGGAAGTCGGCAGAAGGAACCGGATAGCGGCACCCGCGCCGATACCGCCGAGCACTTGGGCAATGATGTACAGAATGCCATCAAGCACGTGGGTTTTGCCAGTGAGCATGGCGGCGACGGATACGGCCGGATTGAACTGTGCTCCGGAAATGGAACCGAAGATTACGGTGACGGCGGCGTATACGATGCCCGTCAACAGGGCGATGAACGCCATGTTAATGCCATACACCGCGGAACCAAGCGAGCAGATCGCATAAATCGCGAAGCAAATGATGAAGCTTCCCACAAGTTCCGATCCGACACGAAGTGCCAACGGCTTGCTTTGTTCTTCCTTGGTTATGGGCGTTGCTTCAACAGCAGTCATAGTCTTTCCTCTGTCATATAGTGGACAAGTTGCGATTTTGGGAAATCGCCAAACGACTGCCATAGTACCAGCAGTCCCTATAAGTATTATCCGGCCACGTTGGGAGAACGATGCCAAACGCATATTCCCGCGCCGCGAAGGCGCACACACACGATAATGAAGGTATCCGTCTGCAGAAGCTTCTTGCTCAGGCAGGATTCGGATCCCGTCGCAAATGTGAAGAGATCATTACTGAAGGACGTGTCGAAATCGACGGCGAGCTTGTTACCGAATTGGGCACTCGCGTCGATCCGAAACATCAGGAAGTCCGTGTGGACGGCTCCCGTGTTCGTGTGAATCCCAATCATGTCACGCTCGCTTTGAACAAGCCGAAGCGTGTGCTGAGCGCCATGGAGGATCCGAAGGGACGCTACACCCTGAGCGATATCGTCGGCGACAAGTATGACCGCATTTTCCACATGGGCCGTCTGGATTATGATTCCGAAGGCCTGATTCTCATGACGAACGATGCGAGCTCAGCCAGCACGTCATGCACCCCAAGTACGAGGTTGAGAAGACCTACATCGCCACGTTGGAAGGTCGCATCAGCGGTCAGGTGTGCCGCCGACTGGTCACTACAGGCGTGCAGCTCGACGATGGTTGGATCAAGCTCGACCGTTGCGCGATTCTTGATGCCAGCCGCGACAGCACGCTGGTCAAGGTTGTGCTGCATTCCGGCAAGAACCGTATCGTCCGTCGCATTTTCGGTTCGATCGGATTCCCGGTCAAGCGTCTGGTACGCACCCAGATCGGCCCGATTAAGCTTGGCGATCTGAAATCCGGATCGTACCGTGTGCTTTCGCAGACCGAGGTGCGTTCCCTGTCCAAGGCGGTGGGCCTGTGATTCGCGTAGCGATTGATGGACCTGCGGGTGTCGGCAAGTCTTCCACATCCAAGGCGTTGGCTAAATATTACGGTTTCGCTTACCTCGATACCGGTGCCATGTATCGTGCCTGCGCATGGTGGTGCATGAACAAGGGCATTGACCTTGACGCGGAGACGATCGATGAACAACTGGTCACCGAAACCGTGGGAGAGTTCTTTACCGAAGTCATTTCGACATCAGCGTCGATCCAGACGATTCGAAGGTATATGCCGACGGCGAAGACATCAGCGACGTTATTCGTTCCTCCGAAGTGTCATCCATGTGTCCAAGGTGTCGAACATCATTCCCGTCCGTCACGTGCTGATTGCCGCTCAACGCGCGTACATCGCACGCGAAGCTGCGTCTGACTCTTTTTCTGAGGGTGCCGGAGTGGTCGCCGAAGGCCGTGACATCACTACGGTTGTTGCGCCGGATGCTGAAGTGCGTGTGTTGCTCACCGCCCGTGAAGAGGTGCGACAGGCTCGTCGTTCCGGTCAGTCAACTGATGGTGTCGGATCAGAAAATGTTGCGGCGCGAGATGCAGCTGATTCCAAGGTCACGAATTTCACATCTGCTGCGGAAGGCGTGCTGACCGTCGATAATTCCGATTTGAATTTCGGCGAAACGCTTGATGTGCTTGTGCGCATTGTCGACGATGCCATCGAAGAGCAGCAGTATCGCCAGTACGCTTCCAATCTTGACGATTATGAGTTGGATGAGGGCGATGAAGGACTGATCGATGGATCGTCGTTCGTTGGCGGCGAACGCCGGTCCGGCCCGAAGCCGGTTGGCGTGCTTGCCGTCGTTGGGCGCCCTAATGTCGGCAAGTCCACGCTGGTGAACCGTATTCTCGGCCGTCGCGCTGCTGTGGTGGAAGACACTCCCGGCGTGACTCGAGACCGTGTGAGCTACGATGCCGAATGGGCCGGCACCGATTTCAAGCTGGTTGATACCGGTGGCTGGGAAGCCGACGTCGAAGGTATCGAATCCGCCATCGCATCCCAAGCGCAAATCGCCGTGCAGCTTGCCGATGCCGTGATTCTCGTGGTGGACGGTCTGGTCGGTCTCACCGACACGGACGAACGCATCGTCAAAATGCTCCGTGCCGCCGGCAAGCCGGTGACGCTTGCGGTGAACAAGGTCGATGATCGCGAAAGCGAATACCTGACCGCCGAATTCTGGAAGATGGGTCTGGGTGAGCCGTATGGCATTTCCGCCATGCACGGTCGTGGCATCGGCGAACTGCTTGACGCCGCACTCGACTCGTTGGAGAAAGCGGAAAGGACATCCGGCTTCCTTACGCCGTCGCATCTGCGCCGCGTGGCTCTGGTCGACGTCCGAACGTCGGCAAATCCTCCTGCTCAATCAGCTGGCCCACGAGGAACGCACCGTCGTCAACGATCTTGCGGGCACCACGCGAGATCCGGTCGATGAGGTCGTCACCGTCGATGGCGAGGATTGGCTGTTCATCGATACCGCAGGTATCAAACGTCGTCTGCACAAGCTGTCCGGCGCGGAATACTTCTCCTCGTTGCGTACGCAGCCGCGATCGAACGTTCCGAGCTGCTTGGTGCTGTTCGATGCCTCCCAGCCGATTTCCGACCAAGACTGAAGGTCATGAGCCAGGCCGTGGACGCGGGCCGTTGCATCGTGCTTGTGTTCAACAAGTGGGACCTGATGGACGAGTTCGACCGTCAGCGTATGGAACGCCTGTGGAAGACCGAGTTCAATCGCGTCACTTGGGCTCAGCGCGTCAATCTGTCGGCAAAGACCGGATG